>Ga0209515_10002733_pt1 | contig 26460 bp, 16 predicted proteins | sample Subgroupgradi54m_FD_187454 | JGI IMG/M metagenome (GOLD analysis project Ga0209515, IMG submission 187454) | Subsurface groundwater microbial communities from S. Glens Falls, New York, USA - GMW60B uncontaminated upgradient, 5.4 m (SPAdes)... ... | reverse complement strand
GTGTATTCCGGAGTCGCGTTTGGATGGGGGGTTGAACGTAATTATATGATGAAGGAGGGGATGAAGTTGGATGATCTGCGCATGATGTATAAGAATGATCTCCGTTTCCTTCAGCAGTTTTGAGCTATGAATCTCCTCGCTTCCTACAACTGGCTAAAAGAATTTGTTGATCTGAAGGGCATCACGCCCGAGGAATTTGCGTCGCGGATTTCGTTGTCCGGTCCGGGCGTGGAAAAAATTCATAATATGGCCGAGTCACTGGACGGCGTGGTTGTGGGAGAAATTTTGGAGTTTCACAAACATCCGGACGCGGATAAGTTGCATGTATCAAAGGTGGATATTGGTCACGGCAAGATTATTCAGGTGATTTTTGGACAGATGGTTACGATGCACGTCGGAGCAAAAGTTCCGGTGGCCGTGGCACCGACGATCCTCCCTGGCGGAAAGAAAATTGAGAAAACAAAATTGCGCGGAGAACCATCGGAAGGGATGTTGTGCTTGGATCAGGAAATGGGTTTGTTGAAGGAGGGAGTAAGTCTACAATTTTTTGATAAAAAAATAAAAAACGGTACGCCGATCGTCCAAGCATTGGAATTGGATGATGCGATTTTGGATGTTGAGGTCACGACCAATCGTCCGGATGCGATGAGCATCATAGGATTGGCCCGCGAAGCCGCCGCGATTTTGAAGAGAAAATTTTTGTGCAAGGGGGCGTCAAAAATTTCGGGAGGGGCACGGCATGCCGTGCCCGTACGCGTGGAGGTCAAGGACAAAACCCTTTGTCCGCGTTTCATGCTGGTTCAAATTGATGGCGTCAAAGTCGGTCCATCACCTTGGTGGATCAAGCGTCGTTTGCTTTCGGCCGGTGTGCGTCCCATCAACAATGTCGTGGACATCACAAATTATGTCACGCTTGAATTGGGTCAGCCGATGCATGTGTATGATGCGAAAAAGTTGCAAAGTGAGCTTGCGGTGCGTCGGGCGCGAGCAGGTGAACGGATGCAGGCGCTTGATGGCAAGGAGTATCAACTTGATGACACCATGCTGATTGTCGCGGATGGTTCTGGGCCGGTGGATATTGTTGGTGTGATGGGTGGAGAAGCGACTGGCGTGACCAAAGATTCGGTCTCGATTCTGTTTGAAGCTGCGACGGTTGATCCGGTCTCGATTCGTCGTACGGCACGAAAATTGAATTTGTATTCGAGTGCCCAAGCCTTGTTTGAAAAAGGTTTGTCGACCGAGGCCCCACCGCTTGCAGTCGCGCGTGCTATTGAACTCTGTTTGGAATTGGCCGGCGGTCAGGTTGCGAGTAAAATTTTTGATTCCCAAGTAAAAAAATATCAGCCCAAGAAATTTTCCATCAAAACCTCGGAAGTGAACGCGCTCATCGGCGTCGAACTCCCGGTCAAAGAAATGGTCAGCACCCTTCAACGTTTGGGTTTCACGCTCCACGCTAAACGCTCCACGCTAAACGCTACCATTCCTTGGTGGCGTGATCACGATATTGAATCAGGCCGCGATTTGGTGGAAGAAATCGCACGTGTCCATGGCTACGCGAATTTGCCGATTGTGTTTCCTGCGGGATTGGCCACGCGCGATCGAGATCCAGAATTGGTTTGGGAAGAACGGACTCGCCACATCGCCAAAGGCGCAGGACTCACCGAAGTGTATACGTATTCATTCGTCTCGCACGAGCTCATGGCCAAGGCCGGCTATGAATCAAAAAATATGTTGCGCCTCGCCAATCCGTTGACTTCGGATTTTGAATTCATGCGCACCACGCTTTTGCCATCGCTTTTGCAGGTGGTCGCGGAAAATCAAGAACGATTTCGTGAGCAAAAATTATTCGAGGTTTCTCACGTTTATTATCCTAAAAAAGATCTTCCCGATGAGCAGCTCGAACTTGGAGCGGTGTTTTTGGGTGATGATCAGGCGTGGCGCGAGGCTAAGGGATTCGTGGAACATCTCTATAGAGAATTGAGAATCGAGAAAGAAGAATCGAAAATTGAATGGAAGCCTTTGACCGATGATGAATTTTGGCATCCGGGGAGGACGGTGCAGGCATTTTTGGGAGAGCATTTGTTGGGAACCGTGGGGGAAGTACATCCGTTGATTGCGGAGCGTTTCAAAATTTCCGCCAAAGGCGGATCCGCCTTTGGCGGAGAAGGCCGCGTGGCCATGATTGATTTGCCGCTTGAAAATGTTTTTCGTCTGGCGACCACCGTCAAAAAATATGAATCATTGCCTCTGTACCCGGAAGCTAAACGCGATCTTGCGCTGATTGTTTCTCGTGAGTTGTCTGTACAGATTTTGATTCAAGCAATGCGCGCTGTATCACCGCTTCTCGCGCATGTCGAATGGTTTGATACGTATCACGGTGAAGGAATTCCGGCAGATAAAAAATCTCTCGCGTTTCATCTTACATTTTTATCGCCAGAGCGAACGCTCGGAACAGAAGAGGTAGATCAAGCCATGGCACAAATAAAGAAACGGGTGAAGGAAAAATTTGGGGGGGAAGCACGAACAACATAACTTTTTTTTGCAAAGGGATTGCTCGTCCAATCCCATCCCGCTAACTCACCCTGCCCTCTCTTTCCAAAAGAGAGGGTTCTGAAGCACTCCCTCTTTTGGAAAGAGGGAGATGGAGGGAGTTAGTCCGTACTCAACAGGGGGTTTTCATGATATAATGCATTTAATATGTTCTCCCTCTCATCTTTGGAGCTTCTTTATTTCATCAGCGCTATTGCCATTGGTTTTGTGGCTGTGTTTTTGTGCTGGGCGTTGTATGAGATTGCGCGGTTGATGCGTCAGGCCAATGAAATGGTGAGTGACACGCGGGAGAAGGTGGCGCGGTTTGAGCGGGTGATCGTCATGATCGGCGAAAAACTTGGGGCGTCCGCGCAATATTTAGGTTTTATCGCCGAAGGAGGAAAACAACTATTGTCGTTTTTACATAAAAGATCCGAGGACAAAGAAGAAAAATCAGACATAATCAAGAAACATAAAAAGAAACATGGGGAGGGGGAGTTGTCGGAGATGAGGGAGGAGGGGTGAAAGGAATTGACAGTTTGGCTATTTTGTTGTTAGATAAACCGTTCGCTACCGTTAGCGGACGGTTTTGCAACTCGACAATCGAATAGATGCGGACAATTCCGTCTCGCATCAGAAAGGACTCACGCCATGCGTCACGCCGAGATTCGCAAGAAGCTCGTCCAGCGTCTTGCGTGGGTTCTCACGCAGGCGCTCCCGCTCAAGCTCCACGGTTTCCAGAAGGAAGGTTTGAAGAAGCTCGTCACCTGGCTCAAGAAGCGCAAGGCTTCGCAGCATCGCGCCTTCTACTCTTGGGCCACGGGGCTTGGCAAGACGGTTCAGTTCTCGACCATTGCCAAAGCCTGTGCAGGAGGCCACCTCCGTGTTCTCGTCATCGTGCCGACCAAGGTCCTGGTCAGTCAGACCATCAGGAAGCTCTCAAAGTGGGTCAATGGCTCGATGGGTCACATCTCGTCGAATCCCAAGATTCTCGACCATGATGGTGAGATCATCTCTCTGCGTTCCCACAAGGACCACGGGGTGTATGAGCTCATCGTCTGCACGGACGAAAGCTTCAAGAAGCAGTACGCTCGCATCAAACGGGAGCTCGACCCTCACCTGATCGTGTGGGACGAGTGTCACTGGGGGTATAGCGAGTTGGCGCAAAAGGCGTTGAGTGTTTTTTCGGAAGCGCTCATCCTCGCCTTCTCGGCTACCACTGACTACCTCACGACCACCTGCAAGCCCGAGTACATCCCGGTCACCCTCGACAACGGCACCGTGCTGTACGCGCCTCCGGATCGCATGGCTCGTGCGCACTTCGGTGACTGCATCGACGAACGGACGGTTCGTTGGGGCATCCAGAATGGATACCTCGCCCCCTTTGCCTGGGGACGCGTCGAGTTCAAGGTTTCGCTGAAGGGTGTCAAGACGGTCGTGGGCCCTGAAGGCGTTCCTGACTACGATCAAGCTTCACTCCACAAGGTTCTGAAGAAGAACTGGAAGAGCATGGTCGGGGTTGTGCGCAAGCTCTACAAGAGCGGGCAGTACGATCTGCGGAACCGTGCGACGGTCGCCATCTGTCCGGGAGTCCAGGAAGCCGAGACGCTCGCCAAGGAAATGCGCAAGATCGGTGTTTCTGCAGCCTGCATTTCAGGAGCCACCAGTGACGAGGAGCGTGACCAGCTCCTCGCCGCTTTCGATCGTGGTGAGATCAAGCTTCTCACTTCGATCTTCGTCCTGCGGGAAGGCTGGGACACGGACAAGGCAGAAGTGTGCCTGATGCTCCGTCCCACCAAGAGCCGTGTCCTCTACGTCCAGTTCATGGGTCGAGTCCTTAGGATTGATCTCTCGAATCCGGACAAGGTGGCACTCGTTCTGGATCCGTACTTCCAGGATGTGGACTTCGCTCCGCTTTCCGCTCCGATCCTGTTCGGTCTGCCGGGTCAGAAAGTCTACGACGGCGACATCATCATCCCGCCCAGGAAGCGTCGCGGTCGCAAACTCGTGAACCCCTATCTCGTCGACAGTCTCGATCCCGTGCTCGTGGTTGAGAGACCGGAGATCGAGTATTGGGCGAATGAGGAGGGAGTGGCGGTGATTGACGGGATCGAGTGCATGACGGCAGATGCATATGGACGTCGTATCGGCAGCAGCGGCACGATTGTTCAGCAGCGGATCAATCAGCATCGCCTCAAGTCAAAGCAGGGTAGGGACGTTGGAGGTCACGATCGTCTCTTTTATCCCATCATCGGCCTTGACCGTGCATGTGTTGATCTCCGAAAGCCTAAGGCTGACGCTTCCGGCATCCTCGTGATCGATGGAGTGGAGTATACGATGGTTGGATCCTATGCTTCACGCATTGGTACCATCACATACAAAACGGTCCAAGTTTTGGTCGAGGAACATGGCCTTCAGCCAACCAAGGGAAGAGATGCTCAGGGTAGGGGACATTCCTTCTTTCGAACGAAGGATCTTGACCACATCTGCGCAGGTTTTCGAAACGGCCAGAAGGCCGGTCCCGAGGGTGTGATTGTAATCAAGGGCATAGAACATATCTTGGTAACAGCTTATGCCAGCCGTCACGGTGTAACACCCGAGACGATTAAAATACGGATCGAGGAGACGAACCTTCGATCGGAGAAGGGGCTGGATATGGGTAATAACGATCGTGACTTTTACTCCCTCACTGATCTCGATCGCAGCTGCAAAGACCTGCTTGTCAGAGCAGATGCCAAGGGCATACTTAGGATTGATGGCATCAAATGCATCATGGTAGAAGCCTATGCTCGTCTGAGGGACATTGTTGCACCGAGCTCCGTGCGCAAGCGCATTAAGAAGTACGGCCTGGCGCGATTGGAGGGTAGGAATGTCAAGGGTCACGAGAGTAACTTTTACTCCCTCGCTGACCTCGACCGCGTCTGTGCCGACCTGATCGCCAAGAAGCGCGCCAAGCGTCGCAAGTAGTTCCTTCCGGACTCACCGCGGTTCTCAGAAATGAGGCCGCTTTTTTTTATTCATTTTTTCATCTTCTGATTTTTTCTTTTCCCGTTTTCATGCTTTACTGTCCTTTATGCTCACTCTCCTGATTTTTCTCGCCGTTCTCTCTGTCCTAGTTCTCATCCACGAGTTCGGGCATTTTATTGCGGCACGAATATGTGGCGTGAAAGCGGAAGAATTTGGATATGGGTTTCCGCCGCGGGCCATCGGTTTCGTGAAACAAAACGGGAAATGGTTGCGCGTGCCTCGGCATGATCAATCAGCGTATAAAAATACTATTTGGTCTCTCAACTGGTTGCCGTTGGGCGGGTTTGTTCGATTGAAAGGCGAGGAAGGGGAGGGCGCCGGTGATCGCGATTCTTTTTTATCACAAAGTTTGCCTCGCCGGTTTTTTATTCTCGCGGCCGGTGTTGTGATGAACTGGTTGTTGGCTGCGGCGATTTTTATCGCAGGGTTTGCCATTGGCATTCCGGCGCAAACAGACGGGTTGCCACAGGGCGCGATCGTGCGGGATCAAAAAGTGCAAATCATGGAAGTGGTGACCGGTTCAGCGGCAGAAATGGTTGGAATCAAGTCCGGTGATTTTTTGTTGTCCGTGAATGGCGTGATGATCACGACGGCCACCCAAGCGCAGTCATCTTTGAGTGAACAGTCACGCGCGTCAGAATCCATGCAGATGGTTCTTGAGCGCGATCAGCATCAACTTTCCGTTCAAACTAAGGCAGCATATCTCGAACAGTTAAAACGTCCGGGCTTGGGCGTCTCCTTGGCTGATACGGGGATCGTGCGTTTTCCGTTTTTATCAGCGGTCAGTCAGGGTCTTACCACAACAGTTCTTTACACAAAATTAATTTTCGTCGGCTTCGGTCAACTCATTCGTGATCTGTTTACCGAACGAAAGCTCATCGCGAACGTGGCCGGACCGGTTGGCATTGCGGTCATGACCGGACAGGTGGTGCATCAGGGTTTTTGGTCGCTCATGCACTTTGCCGCTCTCCTCTCTTTGAATTTGGCGATCATCAATTTTCTCCCCATCCCGGCGCTTGATGGTGGGCGCGCGCTCTTCGTGTTTATCGAATCCTTGCGTCGTCGTCGAACAAACCCCGCGTTCGAAGCGGCCATCCATCGTGTCGGCTTTGCGGTACTTTTGATTCTCATCACCGTGGTGACGTTACATGATCTCCATCAATTCGGCGGAGTGATTTGGCATGGAATCAGGGGGATGGTGGGGATGTAGTATCCGTTGACGATCTTTCGTTGAACCGATACTATGTGAGCGACATCACCCATATGCGGTGCTGATCTTCATTCATTAGAAAGGAGCGTGTTATTCATGATAGAAGTTAAACGGAAGAAAGGAGAAACGTTCGACGCCCTGTTGCGTCGTTTTCAGCGTCGCTTTCAACAGAGCGGTAAGCAGATCGAAACTAAGAAACGTCGGTTTCATGATAGCGGCAAAAATCGTAATCAGCGTCGCGACAGCGCCTTGCGTCGCGTACAAAAGAGCGAGCAGTACGCCTACCTCACCAAAACAGGTCAACTAAAGGAAGAACCAAAGAAACACTCTGTGCGTCGCTAACACCCTATGACCATTCTTGAACGGATCGATCACGACTTCAAAGAAGCCATGAAAGGGAAAAATGAGAACGCGCTTTCCACGCTGCGGCTTATGCGCACCGCTCTCAAAAACAAACAGATTGAGGTTCAGCATGATCTTGCGGAAACCGAAACGACGGCCGTGCTCAAAACCATGTTGAAACAGTATCAGGATGCGCTGCAAGATTTTATGACCGCGGGGCGTCAGGATCTCGTGACTCGCCAGCAGCAAGAGATAGATCTGATCTCCGGATATCTCCCACCCTCTATGTCAACCGCAGAATTGGAACGCATCGTATCCGAGGCGGTCAGCGCCTCCGGCATAAAAGAAACGGGTCGGGCCATGGGAGTGGCGATGAAGGCGGTTGGTGGTCAGGCGGACGGAGCGGAGGTCAGAAAAATTGTGGAAAAAATTCTTTCCACATAAGTTCATTCCTAGCAGATCTTTCCTTTCCCATGCTTAAGAAAGGTTTGACAATCAAAATACAACGTCTTTTGGCTTCAGCGTTTTTAGGCTTGAGCGTTTTTTTGATACCAACTCCTCTTTTCGCGCAAATTGATCAGTCGGCAAAGGCCTTGCAAACAACGGCAGATGCGGCCGGAGTCGGTGGAGGATCGGATCTTCTCACGATCATGGGACGCATCATTAATATCGGTTTAGGATTTGTCGGGTTCATTGTCCTTGTTTATCTGATCTATGCCGGGTTTTTATGGATGACTTCCGGCGGAGACGAGGAAGGGGTCAAGAAGGCGAAGATGATGATCAGGAATGCGATCATCGGAATTCTCATTGTCGCTTCGGCTTTTGCCATTGCCAATTTTATTCTTTCAAAACTCGCGGAGGTGGCTGATCAGAACGGAGGGATTGTTTCGAGCGGGATCGGTGGTATTGGATTTCCCGGCGCCAGCGGTTCTTTAGGGAGGGGGATCATCGAATATCATTTGCCTCCTCGAGATGCAGTGGGTGTGCCACGCAATACCCCGGTGATCATCACATTCAAAGAACCGATCCAACTCTCATCAATGATCCAAGGTTATGATGGCTCTCCCAGTTCGACCAAGCTTAATGTCTCGGTCATGAAGATTTATCCGACCGGTCACGCAGAGCAAACGCTCACCTCGGAACAGGCGAACGTACGTTTTACCAAAGACCACAAAATTTTTGTCATCAAGCCGGTGCAATTTTTAGGGAATGCCGTTACCAAGACAAATTATACCGTGGAATTGGGAACGGGTTTGCGGCGCGAAGATGGCAACGCCGCGTTTTCCGGATCATTTTCCAACGGATATAAATGGCAGTTCGAAGTTTCCACGGTGATTGATACCACGCCGCCGCAGGTCACCTCCGTGATTCCATCATCCGGCGGATTGTATGCGCCAAACATTGTGGTGCAGGTCAATTTTAGTGAGGCAATTGATCCAACCGGCGCTTCCGGAATTTTTAAGGACGGGAGTGGATTTACTAATATGGAGGTTGCAGCCTCGCCCGTGGGAGGGGGAGCGGCTACGCGGCCGAACGGGGAGTTCAAAATTTCCAATGCGTACACCACCGTGGAATTTGTGACTGATCTTTCTTGCGGCACCAATTCCTGTGGCCGCAAAATTTATTGTTTGCCGTTCAGTTCAGGGATCTCGGTTCTGGTCAAAGCGGCGACCCTTTCAACCACGCCGCCGCAGGCCGTGCTCTCCGAATCGGGATATGACGGGATCACGGACGTGGTGGGAAATTCTTTGGATGGGGATGCCAATGGTCAGGCGCAAGGACCTCCCAAGGATAACTATTCATGGAATTTTGGAACGAGTGATAAACCGAATTTGGATCCGCCATCCATCACGGCGACTCGCCCGCGCGCCGGGGATAAAGGGAGCTGGGCTTCATCCGGAGGATCAAGCAACATCCCTCTGGATCAGCCGCCGGAAGCGGATTTTGATTCCGTCCTACAAGCCTCAACGCTTACAACGGACAGCGCGTTCATCAATACCAACGAACCTCCAAAGCTTGCCGATACATTTTGGTGGACCACGCAACAACTGTTGCTCTCTGTGGACGGTCAGGTTGCAACTTCCGGCGCGCGCATTGTCGGCGGCCGCGTGCGCATCAATCACCGCCTGTATGTTCCGGCTTCCACCACCTCGAGTAAAGCGGTCATCCCGGAATATGATCCGTATCTGATTTCCGATTTGCAAAACGTCTATCAAAACTGTTTTTATCCGGCTGCTTCAAAAACATGTGCCGCGAATCCCGCTTCGCCCAACTGCTGCGATGAGCGATCCTCAAACCAGGCCTGCCAGTACCCCTTGTTTCCATTTACCCCATGATCTTTTTTCGCCGCCTCTCCTGTTCTCTCTTGCTATCGCTTGTCGCGGGAGTCGCGGTTTTATTTCTTCCCGCTGCCGCGTCCGCTCAACTTAAAACGGCGAGCACGGGATTGCAGGCGGTTTCCGAATCAACGGGGCTACCTAACACAGATCCGCGGGTTCTGGCAGCGCGCATCATCAACGTTTCCTTGGGCATTATTGGAACGATCATGGTCGCCTACATGGTGTATGCGGGATTTTTGTGGATGACCTCCGGCGGAGATGAGGAGGGCGTGAAAAAAGCCAAGACCATGATTCGGAATGCGATCATCGGTCTCATCATCGTTTTATCTTCTTGGGCCATTGCCACGTTTGTCATCAATAAATTATTGCAAGCCAATGGTGGCGGGGGAGGAGGGGTGTCATCGAGCGGCGGCGGGGGATTTGGTGGAGGCCTGGGCGGAGGTGGCGGTTCCATCGGTTTTCAGTTGCGTTCCATCAGCCCTTCGGGAAGCGTGCCGCTTCGCAATGTGGAGGTGCGTTTTATTTTAACTCGTGCCGTGGATCCGGCATCTGCTTCTACGACCGTTCAAATTCTTCGTGCGAGCGATAAGACTCCGGTGGAAGGATTAGCTTTTGTGGAAAGAGACATCATTCGTTTTACCCCGGCTGCGGCCTGTCCGTTGCCAAACAGCGACCGTCGGTGTTTTGAGGGAGATACGGAATTTATCGCGCGTATCGGAGGGTCATTGCGTTCCGTTTCCGGAGAGACGATTGCGTGTGGAGGATTTGCTCCGCCCTGTGAAGGACGATTTAAAACCGGGAATTTGGTTGATACGGCGGATCCTACGGCCGCGATCGTCTCTCCCATAGATGGACAATCTGTTCGTGCCAACGGTTTGTTAAAAACGATTACGCGCACGAATGATGATTCCGGAGTGGCTTTTGTGCAGACGTTTGGTGATGGAGCGTTGGTCGGTTTGGATACGCCCACGTCCACCACGCGAGATTTTGATGCCAATGTGGACTGGGACATGAGCGGGATCACCACAGGCACGCATCGTTTGATTTCTCGAGTTTTTGATATTGATTCCAACTCGGCGTATAGCAGAACCGTTGATGTGGCGGTTTTACCGGAACATTGTTTTAATCAACAGCAGGATGAAAACATGGGAGAGGTGGGGATTGATTGCGGCGGAGATTGTCGCGCGTGTTCCGGCGCGCAATGCAGCAAGGCGCTCGATTGCGCGACCGGTATTTGTAAGGCCGGACGTTGTATTGAACAGCCGATCATCATGGACGTATCTCCTCGCGAAGGAGCTACCGGAACATTCGTGACCATTCAAGGATTGAATTTTGGGTATCATCCGGGAAAGGTGGTGTTTGGTGGTGGTATGCAAGCAACGGCACCGGAAGCTTGCGCTGAGCGTAGTATCAAAACTTGGTCATCGACGCAGGTCATCGTCGCTGTGCCTGATGGGGCGATAGACGGTCCCATTCAACTTACCAACGTTGATTCCAATCTGTCTGATTCTACTAACGATGATAAGGGGTTTAGCGGAAATTTTTCGATGACCAGCACCACGAGACCTGGGCTCTGCGCGGCCGATCCTCTCCATGGCCAAGTGGGTACGCAGATGTCACTTTTGGGAGCAGGGCTCGGCACGACTCCGGATCGCGTTTTGTTTGAAAATCGTGACATCAGTTCGTTTTTATCATGGGACAATCAAAAGGTGCGTTTAAATGTTCCTGTGGTTTCCCCGGCGGACTATGCGGTCAAGGTTCGTATCAATAATTTGGATTCCAATGCCGTGGCTTTTCACGTGGATGAGAAGGAGCCGCAAGGAACACCGGTTTTGGATAGTGTGGATCCGGCCACAGGACCTGTGGGAGAGTATGTGACGCTCCTCGGACGAAATTTTTCTGAAGGCGTGGGCTTAGTTCGCTTTCGCGATCGTGACGGGAACGAAGGACCGGCGGATGTTTCTTTTCCTCAAGCTTGCAGCAAAAATTTTTGGCATGACACAAATATCGTGGTCAAGGTTCCAAAAGAGGTGACCGGAGGCTTGGGTAAGGTGGCGGTTGCTTCGGATAAGGGGCCGTATCAAATTTATGTGGTGCGTCAGGATCAAGCGAAAAGCAATCAACTCGGCTTTACCGTGACGGCCGACTCTCCAAAACCGGGCATCTGTTCTTTGGAACCGAGTGTTGGACCGGTTGGAACTCAAGTGATCATATCCGGAGAACGGTTTGGAAGTCTTTCTGATGTGGTCACGTTTAACAGTTCCGTAGGCAAAGCTGGATTGGAAGCAACGATTGATCAGGCATCGGCCGGGACGATCAAGACCCACGTACCGGTCGGAGCCGTGTCCGGTCCGATCAAGGTCTCCGTTGCCAAACAAAATTCCAATGGCGTAAATTTTACCGTGCGCAATTGCAATGAGGATGCAGCCATTTGCGAGAAGGGGCAAATCTGCTGCAAGGTTGGCGGGCAGTGCGTCAAGGACGGGAACACGTGTCCAAAGACAAATCTTGTTCGTGGAGAATACGCTTGGCGCAGTTCGACCGGCGAGATTCCATTGAACCCGGCCGTGGTTGAGGATTGTACGATTCCTCCGAATCAACAAGAACAACCTCCTTCGCCAAGCCCATGGTTAGGGAGAACCGGTGGAAATTTGGCCTGCGTGAATGCCGAGCTGGTTGTGCGTTTTAATACAAGTTTGGACGCGAATAGCTTGGCGCCGAATAATTTGATCGTGCGTCAGTGTCTCGCGGGCGGGGCAAATCCTTGTTCGGACGCAAAAGACGTCGTCGGCAAGTGGAATCTATTTACGGTTACGACAAGCTCGCTGGATTATTTGGTCTTCCATCCGCAGGGAAACGTGTGGCAAGCCTCAAGTACGTACGAGGTTATTTTAAGAACCGGCATCCGATCGCGGAGCGGTATCCCGATGATCGAAGATGCTGTGCGTTGTGGAAAAGGAAATGGATACTGTTTTCGTTTTGGCACGCGCGATACGACGGCGCCATGCAAAGTGGGCTTTGTCTTTTTAACGCCAAATCCGTTTACCGCGAGTGGGCTCAATCAATCCATTCCGTATCGAGCCAACGCGCTTTCCGCTGATGACGCTTGCATTCAATTAAACAGCGCGGCCATGAACTGGAGGTGGTATACAGGTTCGAGCGCTGATCCGGCTGATATTGATGGTCGAGCCAGCATTTCTCAAAACAATCCGGATCCTCCGGGTCATAACATGGCCACAGGGACGAGTTTGGCGGAAACCGGAGATGCGCCGGTTAAGATCAACGCGGAAGTCGCAGAAGCGGCGGCCGCGACTTCGACGCGTGCGATTGCTCGCCTGTACATTCGTCTCGTGCCGCCGAAAGTCGTTTCATATGGACCCACCTGTGATCAGGCCTGCGCCAACACGGCTCTGTGGGCGGAATTTAATGTGGCCATGGATCCGGCTCGAGCGACACTGCAGAACATCACCATTCAACCCTGTACAAATGAGAACTGCCGTTCGTTTGATGCGCCGGTTGATTTGAGTAGATCAACGATCGCGTTGTTTGTTCACCCAGGCAGTCCGGTTAACGGTCCGCTCACGTATCTGTCGCTTCTGCCTAAATGTTTCAATAATCAAGGACAGCCGGCAGATTGTTTTGATCAGGGACGTTTTTATAAAGTAACCCTCAAGGGTGGGGTCGGTGGATTTTTATCACAAAACGGCGGCTTGCCGCTCACCGGATTGAATGAGGTGAATGGATTTTCTTGGACCTTTCGCGTGAAACAAGGAGCAGATGCCCACTGTCGGGCCGCTCGTGTTGATGTTACACCACTTCAGAAAATGGAAACGGTGGTAGGAGCTCGTCAACTGTTCCATGCGCAACCGTTTGGAGCGCCTGATGCGTGCAATCCCACAGGACAACCGCTCGTGAGTGATCAATCATACACATGGGATTCGCTGGATAAAAAGGTAGCGATTTTGTATAAAAATGGTTTGAAAGATACGACCGCAAAGCTTCCACCGCATTGTAGTGATCACTGTTTGGATACCGGAGCAGATGGCGTGGTTGGTCAGGTCGCCTCTTGCGGCAATGGATTAGTGGAGACGACGGATAGTCAATATTGTCATGACAGTAATAATCCAAAAATGCCCTGTAAGGTGGGGGATAGCAAGAATTGCGTAACGCGTTTTGGAGATGCGTGTTTCCTTTTGTCATCAAACTCCAAGGGAGGGGAAGAATGTGACCCGGGAATCAATAATGGTCATAAAAATTTGTGCGGTAATACCTGTTTGTGGAAGCCGGCCACGTCAATCCTCGTAGGTGGAACCTGTGGAAACGGAATCATTGAGGCGGGGGAACAGTGTGATTCTGGGGCACTCGCTTGTGTCAGCGGGAGGGTTGGTCAAGTTTGCAAACAAGCGGCGGATTGCACCGTCGTTGGGGTGTGTGATCAAAATACAAAACTGTGTACGGCCGGACAGGAAGGGCGCGTGTGTCAACAAAATAAGGATTGCGACCTGGTCGGAGCTTGTGCCGTTAAAGAAACGCGTGGTTGTTCGACTACCTGCCAAGCACTCGGGGCGCAATCGAGCGGTTCAGTGTGTGGAAATAAGAATCTTGGGGACGGGGAGACGTGTGATGATGGCAATACCCAGAACGGAGACGGATGCAGCGTCAACTGTCTGCATGAAGGGTCAACCGTGGTTTCCGCGGTGTGTGGGAATGGAAAACTTGAGCCGGGAGAAATGTGCGAGAGTTGTCCGAACGGGGTGTTAAAACGCGATCCATCCAATCCACGTGGTCCTGGATTTTGCATGCCAACGGGCAAATCATGGCCACAGCCAACGTGGTGTGACCCGACAACTTGTTTGAATGTGGGGGTAAATAAAATGTGCGCCGGTGTCGGTCCCGCATACATTCAGTGCTGTGGAAATGGCAAAGCGCTCGAACTGGGTAAAGATTGCGATAATGGATTAGGCGGCAACGTTCAAGGGAGCGGCTGTACCCCCACCTGTTTGTCTGAAGGTTCTTCTGCAAAATACCGAACCCCGTCTTTTTGCGGCGATGGTTTGTTTGATCAGGGCGAGCAGTGTGAGGCGGTGAGTCAGGGGGATGGATTGATCGACGAGGATCAGTTGGCCCAAATTACCGCATTTCGCTCGCCCAATCAGGATAAAGACGGGGATGACAGCAGCATGGTTTCCGTGATTCAGGCAACTTATGACGGAAAAGACGGTCAGGCGAAATACGGACTCCAGTGTGGGTTTACTTCGGAAACTCCGCCTCCGGCCATTGTGCCACCTCCCTTTAATCCATCATCATACGGATTAACAGACAGTGGGTGTTATGCTCCTCGTCCGGTTTTGACGCCTACTTATCCTCCGGCCAATGCGACCGGGGTTTGTCGTAACATTCTTATTTCGGGCATGTTTAATGTTCCGATGGATCCGGGAAGTTTTCAGGACCAAGTGTTGTTAGCGGCGGAATATTCAAAGGGTTGTCCAGCCGGGACCGAGCCACTTACTCCCATCAAGGGGGCATCGCTCGGAAATGGCTGGCGTGGGTTTGTGGCTTTCTTGTGGCAGCGAGTGAAGTCTTTGGTTTCCGGTTCTGCAGCAAATGCCGCACCATGGTGCGTGGGAGCGGTTCCTGGGATTGTGAGCGTCGTGGCTGATGGAAACAGTTCTCGTCTCGACTTTGCTCTCACGGAATTGTTGGCGCCCAACACAAAGTATCGTCTCTTTGTTCGCGGAGATCCGAATTTGGGTGATCAAATCAAACAAGGGGTCAAATCAGCGCTTGGCGTGGTCGGTCGGGCAGACGCGATAGGTGTAGATGGGGGAACGTTGAGTTGGTCGTTTACGACCGGTAAGTCCGTGTGCAGTGCGGATGTGATTCAAGTGCAGGATCTTTCGGCCCAACATCCGTATCTTTTTACCAAAGATAATGAGACGCATCCGTATGAAGCAAAGGTGTACACGGTTGAAGATTCCAAACTTGCTCCGTTATCTTCCATTCCAAATATTTATTCTTGGCAGTGGGATCCGTGGGTATCTGCTCATAAAGATGTCTTGGTGACGGTTGACGGCAATAACGTTTCTGCCGTGAGTCACGCGGATGCGACCGCCTTGAACAAAGACGGTAGCTCGCTCCTCGCCGCTCAGTTGCATATTATTGACGATAAGATTTTCACTCCATCAACGACTGGGCGGGTTTTGCAGTCCGGTAAGAATGGCACGGTCCTTTTGTGCGAGCGACCGTGGCCCAGTTTGGCGCTCGCTCCTTTTATGGATGCCGCCGGATCCCAATCTCTTCAGGCATCTTCCACCCTGTTTGCCCAAGGTCCGTTCTACAATTTTTCCACCACGTATTGTATGGATGCGGGATCAGCTAGTACCACAGCGGACGACCTACCTTCTTTGGAGATTCATCCGGTTCCTTTGACCACGCTCGATGTGAATCGTGGGATCGCGCGGCAGTATCTCTTTACGTATTCCGAGCCTCGACTCCGAGGTGATGCGATTGGCATGCGCATCGTTTTGAACCCGCTTCATTTGTCTCCTGCGTCATGGTATGCCGCTCAAGGGTTCAAGGGCTCACCGCAATCGATCGGGGTGGATGGATACGAGGCGATTCAAGACGGTACCACTGTGTATGTGGCTGCCGCCAACGTGGACAGCGCGCTCTCTGGGAACGCCACTTCCACCATTTATCTCCTGTCGCGTAATCCCGATGCCAAGCCGGAAACACAGCTCATCTTTAATCAGATGTTGAAGCAGATGTCTTTTAATGTGAACCTGCAACAGGATTCCCAAAATGTGTGCGTGTATGCCGGAAAAAAGGGCGGACATAGTCCGGGAGAATATTTTGTGGCCAACAAGGATACGGTGCATTGTACGGCGGATTGGGAATGTCTCAACTATGATACGGCCCTCAAGTGCGCCAGTCTAAAGGCCAAGTTACAGCGCGATACCAAGCGCGTGGCGGATTTTCAAGAACTGTCTCGTACACTTGATACGGTGCGTGATCGAGATGGAAAATATCCTACGCTTTCGAGCGGTTCATTTTTACAAACCATCTCCACCAGTCGTTGGCCGAGCTGGCAGATCACTTTTGGGGCAAATTTAGGTGGGAGCGCGCCGCCGCAAGATCCCATCAACAAATATTTGAGTTGCGGCTTTTGCAGTCAGACAAATTCCATCGCGTGCACGGCAGATGCGGATTGTCCAAAGGGAGAAACCTGCGCGGCTCAAAACGGATTTGATCCGGCGACTTGTTGGAACGCGATTTCTCGACGGTATCAATGTCCCACCGTGACAGATCAGCAAAGCAACACCGTGAGTGTGTCTCGCGTGTATCAATATCGATCCGTGGATGCAGGCAAACGCTACGAGCTTGCCACAGAGCTTGAGGCAATTCCTGCGGCGCGTTATTCCCCGTCTCTTATCACAGAAGTCAAACGCTGTTCGAATACTGGATTCTTGTGCAAAACACACGATCCAAAGAAATTAACTGATGTTGAATGTGATGTATCGCCGGATGGAGGGAAAACAATTGTGTCCCAAGGCACGTGTAATGGAACCGGTGGGAGTTGGATTTATCAAAATTATTGTAACAATACCCCGCTTGGAATTGATGATGTGTGTGGCAATGGTGTGCGAGGTTTGAATGAGGCATGTGAAACGAATGAGACTCGTCCGGCTTCCTGCAAAACGGCTGATGGAAAAGAGGGGACAAAGATTCAAACCTGCGGCGACTGTAAAGGATTTATTGATGGACCATCAACTTCGTGTGTCGCCGATTCAACCTGCGGCAATGGCCGCGTAGATCGTTACAAATGTTACCTCAAGTCAGGGCCGCCCGGACACAAGTATGGGCAACCTTGTTTGAACGTAGGCGATCCACAAGAATGTGTTGATCCCACAGATGACAAGTTGACCAAAATGGTGTGCGACACCGTTAATAATCACGCGGGCAAAGAAAAAGAAGAGGTGTGTGATGATGGAGCGTTGAATGGAACTTACGGTCACTGTTTGCGCGACTGCAGCGGCCAAGGGCCTTACTGTGGGGACGGTCAGTTGAGTCTAGGAGAAACCTGCGACAATGGACCTGCGACCGTGGATCCTTTGAACCCCGGCAATGGACAGTATGCGTGCGATAACGTGGCGGGTCAGTGCAATGTGGCCGGATCATGCAGTCTTGATTGCCGAGGGCTTGGTCCGTACTGCGGCGATGGAACGGTGCAGGCGCCGGAACAGTGTGATGGGAATTCGGAACAGACGACTAAAGGAATTTGTTTAGGAGGAAGCAACGCGGAACAGCCGTGTGACAAGGATGCAGATTGTTCGGGCGGGGGTACATGCGGGGGTGGAGGGAAGCCTGAATATAAAACTTGTGTGGGGGTTTCCTTACAGCGTTGTTCGAATGATAGTGAGCAGCAGTGTAAAACAAATACGGATTGTGATGTGGCGGCGGCGTGTGATATGGGCAAGCATATTTGTCTCACCGGTAAGGTGGGACAGAAGTGTCAAGCTGCCGATGAGTGCGCAAAATTCAGTTGCATTACCTACACCACGCATCGTTCCCGTGATTGCGTAAAACCGGGCAAGGCTAATCAATGTAGTTGGCGACCGTGGTCGGTTTGCGTGCCGGATGGATCTTGTGGTGATGGAAAAGTTGATCCGGGCGAGGATTGTGATCTTGGGGCAAACAACGGCCCCAACAGTTCTTGTACGTTTCAATGTAAAAAGAACGTATGCGGAGATGGACAGTTGTATGCTCCGAAAAACGGAGGACCGGAAGAATGTGACTATGGAAGCGCCTTCAACACCGGCGCCTGTTTGGCTGCGGCTGATTACGCCTCGACCTGCATCGGTTGTTCACCGACCTGTCATGTGGTCGCGGCATCCGGCGGATATTGCGGGGATGCGATAAGAAATGGACCGGAGCAATGTGATCAAAATGATATTCCGAAGACAACGTGTAAGCAGTTGGGATTTGATTATTCTGGACAGGCTTCTTGTGATCAGTTTCCAGCTTACTGTTTGGATCCGCAAAATAATCTTATTGCTGTTTATAAAGACTGCGACCCTAATTTCGACACGAAGGGTTTGATTTGTGGTAGTTCTTCAGGTCTTTATCGAATTTGTAAAATAGATAGTCTTAAGGTAAATCGTGGACAATGTCTTAGCTTCATAGGTACAGATTGTAAGATTTTAAATGGATTAAAGGGTGCTGGACAAGCCTTTTTGGGACAGAAGAATCAGTTGGTGGATTCCAGTATGGCGGCGACCTGTCAAAACTATATTGGGAATACAGACGTGATCACCTGTACGCAACAGTGTGATCTGACGGGTTGCAAGCGGTGTCAGGATGATCCGGGAAACGGCCAGATCAGCGGACAGGTATTTGATGCGGTCTACTCAAATCAACCGGTTCCCGGAGCTCGTGTAACGTTATATCTACGAGGCATCCGTATTACGGATACATTGACTGCTGCTGATGGCAAGTATTCTTTTAAGATACTCAACACTCGGCCGGAATGTTCTTACTATAGGATTATCATTGATTTTAATAAAGATAATCCATGCACAGGCAATCCGGATTCGGGGCCCGGCCACTTGAACTGTAATGGCGAAACCTGGCCACAAGGGTTGGTTGTGGACGAAGGACAATATGGCGGCTATTGGCCGTATGAATCAGATATTTTTGGAGCCAGTAATTTTCAAGACGGCACGATCTTTCTTGCTCCTAGGGTTGGACCGAATGAAACGCTGGTGATTGTGACTTGGAAGGGTTCTTTGGCTAAGCGTTATCTTGACGCCCACTTAGTTGTTCCGCCGGCCATGTCGTATAAATTGGATGGAAATATTGTTAAGCCTAAAGATCCTTGGGTAGCTTGTGACCCGACAAAAGAAGTCTGCAAGCGCGATGTGTATTGGTCGAACGCACAAGGATGGTCCAACTTAGATGAGATTCCACACGCCCATCTGTATTGTTTTCAACCTGGTTCGCCGGATGAAAGCTGTGCCGGTTTTGATGTAGCCCCGGAAACTCTCAGATATAAGAGAGGGGATTGGGGACTAACCAAGTATTATAGTTTTTATTTGGTAGACTTTTTCTCAGGGACTGCCCCCCCTTCTTACCAAGTGTACAATAATTTTGGTGTTGTTGTTCGAGTTATTACCCAAGAACGGATTTATAAGATTCAGAACCCGGCTCCACCGGCCAAAAAATGTGGTGGCAAATACTGGCTGGTATTTCAGCAGGATGCCGGTTCAGGAGCGATCATTGAAAATGGGAGCGGACAATCATTGTGCGGAGGGGAATACATGCCTTTGGAGACGCCCAATATTTTACCCGGAACAAACAAGGCCTCACCTGTAGAGGCGGCTTATCCGGATGATGCTGATAGGGATTTACCAAAATAATACATTATGAATCGTCGTTTGTGGTTTATAGGTGGGGCTGGGGCGGTCATTCTGATCGTGGTGATTATTGGAATTGTTTGGCTCAGAGGTCGCTCGATTGGTGGGGAAGTGAAGACTGGAACGCCGTCGCCCACCCCACTCGTGGACACCTCAACTCCTACGGTGGCCAACACTTCAGAAAGACAGCAAAAAATTGAAGCGGAGGTGCAACGCATCAAGAATTATCCTCCAGAGAGTTCGAGAACGGTTGATCCTCTAAAGCCAACATTCGTGACCTCAACCCAATTACGGGTGAGGCCTAGTGGGAAATCGGCCCCAGCTACGAACACAACTCCTCCCCCAAACACGACCGCTTCTGAAGGTAGTAGTGATTCCGACCACGACGGCCTTACGGATGATGAAGAGGCAAAGCTCGGAACTGATCCTCATAATCCCGACACGGATGGTGACGGTTTATCTGATGGCGATGAGGTTTTGAAGTATGGAACAAATCCGCTGAAGGCTGATACGGACGGCGATGGTTATCCAGATGGCGCAGAAGTGCAAAAAGGGTATAATCCATTGGGATCGGGTAAATGCCTTAAGTTAGGATGTAGCAAGTAGGATGAAGGGTGTAGCTTAAATAAAAGTCACATTCTTTTTATTCTACATCCTACGTCCTACCTGCCTACTCACTCTTTAATTTTTCTATGCCCAACAATCCTCCATCAAATCTTCCTTTCGATCCTGTGCAGAGCTCCTCGTCCGTTCCGCCGCCTGTGGCGAGCCTCGCCCGTGATGCGGGCGGGCCCCCGGTCAAACCATCTGCAGTGTCTGTGCCACCTCCGGCACCGCCACTCCCACCACGACCAGTCGCGCCACCCATGACTCCACCGCCGAGTCCTGTTTTGACGGCTCCGCGTCCAGCGCCCGTCGCGCCACCTTCATTTCCCCACGCCTCATCTCCTCCGCCAGCTAGCAGACCAACGATGCCACCGCCGCCTCAAACGGTTGTGCCACCTCGTCCGAGTTCTCCACCCACAGCAAAAAAAGAACCGGAAGATATTTTTTCTGATTTAGAGCAGCCTAAAGGCGGTTCTGCCAAGCCGGGAATCCAAGCAATGCCGCGAAGCGGTGGAGGATCCATCATAAAAACTCTTGTTTTGATTGTCGTGATCGTGTTGGCGTTGGTCATTGTCGGGTTTTTGTTTTGGTATTTTGCCATTCATCGTTCTTCCAACTCTTCTAACAAGATGCAGCCTGCCGCTACAGTGACCGAACCTCTCCCGCCTCCCAGCTCGTCAGACGAGCGAGGCTCGCCGGTGGCGGCACCACCCGCACCTACTCCGGAAGTTCCCGTGATTCCTCCGCCCGAGCCTCAACCGGCAGCAACCTCGACGCTTCCGCCACCCGTGACCATTCCTCCGGCCGGCTCAAACGTGCCTCCGCCGACCGGGGTCGAATCAAACACGACTTCAAGTGTTGCGCCGCCACCTGCCACACCCAAGGACTCGGACGGGGATGGATTGTCGGATGAGCGAGAGGTCGAATTGGGAACCGATCCTCACAAGGCGGACACGGACGGCGATGGTTTGTCCGATGGAGATGAGGTTTTGAAGTATGGAACGAATCCTCTGAACGCCGACACGGATGGCGATGGTTACACGGACGGCGTTGAAGTAAAAAATGGTTTCAATCCGCGCGGTCCGGGTAAGTGTGCAAAAAAAGATTGTACCTTGTAGGAAGTAGCTGGTAGGTTCCTATTTTTTCTACCCGTCTCCACTCCACTTCTTTTATGTCGGATCAACCTACAACCTACAACCTACAACCTACAACCTCTCTTAAAGAGCCGGAGATTGTTGTTATCCCGGAAAAATTTTATGGTACGGCGTTAAAGATGAACGCCCCTCCTCCGGCGCAACAAGCTCTACCGCCTCCGCCACCAAAACCGGTGCCTCCTCCAAAACCAATCCCGCCGCCTTCGGCCATTGCTCCATTGCCCAGGCATTCGGTGTGGCCGATGGTTCTTATCGTGCTTGCTCTTGTGCTTATTGTTGGAGGAGCGTTTACCTATCTCAATCGAAACGTTCTCTTTAAAAAGAAACCTCCGATCGTGGTCACGCCACCGCCACCGATTGTCGCCGCTCCAACCGCACCGGCAAACCTTACGGCTGCCGCTTCTTCCGGAGCCATTGCCTTGAGTTGGGTTGATACGGCGACGAATGAAACCGGATATCGTCTGGAACGTCGCGAAGATCAGGGAACGTTTCTTCCTCTGACTAATCTTTCTTCAAACAGCACGGCTTTTTTGGATGTTTCCGTTCAGCCCGGCAAGACTTATAGTTATCGAGTGGTCGCGTTGAATAACGCCGGAGAATCTTCCGCTTCCAATGAGGCTTCGGTTCAAGTGGCGGCGGTGACCCCACCTCCGCCAGCCGCTCCAAGTTTGCCGCCTGGGGGTTTGGATTCCGATTCCGATGGGGTGAGCGACGTGGAAGAGCCTTTGTATGGAACAGACCCTCATAATCCGGATACGGATAACGATGGGTTTTTGGATGGGAACGAGGTGTTTCATTTATACAATCCGGCAGCTAAGGCACCCGTACGTCTCTTGGATTCAGGCCTCGTGAGCAATCTCACCGCTCCGGCCGGTTGGTCGTTCTACATCCCCGCCAAGTGGAAGGGGACGCTTATTGTCGCCGATGGTTCGCAAGCGACCGTGGCGACCGATCATCCGGAAACATTTGACGTGAAAATCGAAGACAACCCACAACATCTCCCGCTCATGGATTGGTATTTAGGAAAAAATCCGGGCGTGGTCTCTTCTGCCGTGCGCGCCATCACTACCAAGGGCCGGTTGGAGGGAATTTTAGGGGTCGAGCGAATGGACGCCTATTTTGCCTGGGATGGAAAGATTCTTGTCTTGCGGTATCAGTTAAACGGTCAGCCGTTCGTCAATTATCGCACCACCTTTGAGATGATGTTGAATTCTCTCAAGTTGGTTGGGGCGCCGGCTTTGGCCCCGGCTCCGGTTTCCAACGAAAGCGTGGGCGGCCCGGGCACGCTCGTGGGCGCGCCTCCCACATCAACCGGTACGCTGGCGCCCGCTTCGGGTGCGGAAGCTTCCACCGGAACGAAGCCATGATTGAATTTCAAACCGTATCCGCTCTCCCGCGCCTTCTCACCAATACCGATATGAAAGCATTGGGAAAGATTTTGGGACGAACCTTGCGATGGCGGTCACATCGAACGGTCGGCGTTCGTTTTGTGTCTCCCACTCTCATTCAAAAACTCAATCGTCAATATCGCAAGATCAATCGTCCCACGGATGTCCTATCATTTAAGCTTACAGCTGACAGGTTACAGGTGACAGACTACTTGGGTGATCTTTTAATCTGTTCGTCTGAGGCTCAAAAAAACGCGAGGCGGCAAAAGATTAGCCTTCGAGAAGAGCTAATTCGATTGCTTGCGCACGGGGTTTTGCATTTGGCCGGGTTTGATCACGCCACCAAATCAGAAGAACGAAAAATGTTTGCTCTTCAAGAGCGTTGCGTCAAATCATTGATCGTTTGATATGAGATCACCCCCACTCATTCGAAGTTTTAAACACGCCTGGCGTGGGTTACGTTTGGCGTTTCGTGCGGAACAGAGTTTTCGCATTCAACTGGCCGTGGCATTGGTCGTGGTGATCGCGCTTGCCATCCTCCCCTTGTCCGAGACCAAGCGCTGGATTTTGTTGATTGTGACGATGTTTGTTTTAGTGTTAGAATTGTTCAACAGCTCGTTCGAACGAATGGTGGATCTCATGAAGCCGCGGCTGGATGAACATGTGGCGGAAGTGAAGGATTTAATGGCCGGAGCCGTTTTATTGGCATCATGTTTCGCTTTCGTGATCGGGTGGATTATTTTTTGGCCTTATCTCTTGATGATCATACGTCAGCTATGAAGGAACAGCTTATCGCAGGTCTTGATCTTGGGAGTTCTCATATTCGCTTGGCCGTGGGCCAGGTTTTTGCGCACTCGGATAAACGAGAAGCTTTAAATTTGATCGGCGCCGTGGAAGTTCCCTCGCAAGGCATTTCCAAAGGAGCGGTGAGTTCGCTTGAGGATGCGGTTAGTTCCATCTCCGCCTGTTTGGAACAGATTGAACGGCAGATTGGTTTGCCGGTTGGTGAGGCTTATGTTGGTATCGGTGGACCGTTTGTTCAGGTTCAGTTGGCCAAAGGGGTCATTGGCGTGTCACGGGTGGATGGCGAGATTCGTGAAGAAGATGCTCATCGCGTGCTCGAGTCTGCGCGTTCGGTTGTGAACCCAATCAATTACGAAATTCTTCATGTGTTGCCACGCTCTTTCATTGTGGACGGACAGAGTGGAATTAAAGATCCTGTGGGCATGCAAGGGATTCGAATGGAAGTTGATGCTCATATCGTGCAAGGACTGGCAACACCGGTTCGCAATTTGACTAAGGCGGTGTTCCGAACAGGTTTGGATATCACCGAACTCGTGTTTGCGCCCTTGGCCACAGCCGAAGCGGTGACGACCCCGCGTCAGCGTGAGTTAGGTGTGGCGGTGATTAACATGGGCGCTTCGACGACGACCATGGCCGTGTATGAAGAAGGGGAGCTTTTGCACGCGGCCGTGATTCCCATCGGATCGGATCACATCACTTCTGATATTGCCATTGGTTTACGTACCTCGCTTGATGTGGCTGAACGCTGCAAAAAAGCGTACGCATTTGCCTCGGCCGAGTTGGTCAACAAGTATGAAGAGGTGGATTTGCGAGATTTGGGCGCGGATGAGAGTGAGGCGGTGTCTCCACGATTTGTTTCCGACATCGCGCAGGCAAGGGTTGAGGAAATTTTTGAACGAGTGGAAAAAGAACTCAAAAGAATTGAACGCAGCGGCATGTTGCCGGCCGGAGTGGTTTTGACCGGCGGTGGCGTCAAACTCAAAGGATTGATTGAGGTGGCAAAAGAGTTGTTGCGTTTGCCGGTCACGATCGCGGCGGCAAGCCAAATCGCGACACCGCTTCTCGAAGTCGTTCAAGATCCGGCTTTTTCCACCGCCATCGGGTTGGTGCATTGGGGATTTGAAGGCGAACGCAGTGGCCGCGCAAGAACCGGATTTCAAGGGGTGAAACAGGGAGGGGAGTGGATGAAAAAAATGAGCTCCCCGCTCAAGAAAATTTTTAAATCGTTTATCCCTTGACCAAAGGGATCTTTTTTGATACAAACAGCGTAGCAGTTTCATAATCAAAACCCCCAAAAGGGAGGAGGCGCGAGATGGGTCGAAATGTGGATCGCATGAATGCGAAGTCGGCCTGGAGGTATGCCTCGACCGCACTGCTCGTATCCGTCTTCGGATGGCTGGTGATCAGTGCGTTTTCGTTCGGTTACCATGCCTCGCTGTTCGAGCCGTACGTCCTCGCTCGGCTCACGCGCAATACCCCGTACCTGGAATATGTGGGGGCGAGAAGCCGCTACTGGTCATGGGACTCGAAGAACAGCGAGGGACTGGAACAGCGGCAGTTCGAGGAGGCTCTGGCTCACCATGATCCTTCCAGGATCGAAGGAGTTGGACCCTCGCCTGATGAGACTCGGATGCTCGTCGCGACACTTATTCATTCCTGGGATAGTGGCAACACTTCTCCCATCGGTCGAGCATCGGCCATGAAGGAGCTTCTGATGTGGGGAGCGGTGCACAGCAGCTCCATCCTCGTGAATCGTGAAGGCCACGGGTTCTGCGGTGCCGCCCAGGTACTGAACGAACCGGATCGGCTGTCGAGACTTCTCTCGGGTGAGATCGAGGCGGTGAACCAGAAGCTGCCGGTCAAGACCCCGGAAGTAATGACATTCGAAGAGTGGCGTAAGGCGCCGCCTTTGGCAGGGTCGCTCCAAGCAATCATCATCACCCACTGGGTTCTCGACTCCCTGTTCTTCGCCCTCATGTATGCCCTTGTTGGTTACTTGAGCTACTGGATCGGACGGCGTCACCCAGAACAGAAGTGGTCGCGACCCTTCGCCGGATCGCCAAAGGCATGGAACGTGATCTCGGCCTTTCTGCCCGGGTTCGCCATCGTCCGTCTGCTCGATTCCCTGATCCGGTTCCTCGTCCTCCGTTGGCAGCTTCACCAGCTGACGGAGTGAACGTCTCGAGATCTTCTCCATTTCTCCATCGCCTCGGTTCACCTGAATCGCGGCGATTTTTTGTACCTACGAAATTACGAAAATCGAGCTCTGAAAAAACGAATGCAAAAATAACCTAACTCTAGCTATAGCTAGAGTTAGGTTATTCTGATTTTGTATTTTATTTTCCCTTCTCTCCCTTGACCGATTCCTTGTTTCTTGATATATAAAGGGCACATGGTCGCACACGGCCAACGGATTCTTTCAACGAAAGAGAGGTGAGCGGATGCGTACACCTATGACGGGGCAAACGGCGGGTGTGTACGGGGTTGTCGCGGTGATCATGGCCGCGATCTTCGGTGGGCTCTTTTCCTACTCAACGCTCCCGACGACTGGATCGTACTTGAGCATGCCGGAGTATGTGTCCGCACGGCTCACGAGCCCGGCCTTTCTCGAGTTCACGCGCAAGAGGCACGAAAAGGATCAGTGGCTTT
>Ga0209515_10002732_pt1 | contig 26464 bp, 24 predicted proteins | sample Subgroupgradi54m_FD_187454 | JGI IMG/M metagenome (GOLD analysis project Ga0209515, IMG submission 187454) | Subsurface groundwater microbial communities from S. Glens Falls, New York, USA - GMW60B uncontaminated upgradient, 5.4 m (SPAdes)... ... | reverse complement strand
CCCGCCCCGCCGTTCCGTTGGCGGGACGGGCAGGTACTGCTCCAGATGCCCCCCGCCAAAGGCGGGAGGCATCTTCCGCTGTCATGTTTCAAGAAGCTTAAGACCGGTTACGTTAGAGCTTAAACATTCCAACATCAGCTTCGCACGGCATCCTTTGAGAGGTAGGAGCATAGTTCCGGGAAACTGTCCCTACCAAGGCCCTTGGGAGGAATCCCGTGCCAGGCATATTTCTTCACACAGTCAGCGTACGTCTTCGCTTTCAAATAAAGAAATGCCTCCGCATAACCTTGCCCGCGGAAGCTTCTCATGGTTCGATACAAATTAATGCCTAAAGACGCTCTCACGTAATCGACATGTTTCAATTGTGATTTGTATTCGGACAAAGCCCGCTGTTTTTGTTCCACGTGATCGGTGATGTCGACCACAACATTCGGCCACAAGGGAGTCCAAACCTCGTATCCGCAGCAATGAAAGGATAGGCGCGGCAATTTTCTTGAAGCTTTTAGGAAAAGCCGGTTCACAGTCAGGTGGTCAGGGTGTGCGTCTAGAAACCAAGGAAGATAAACTAAATCAGGTTCATATTCCTTTAACAATCGCACCAGTACCTCAACATTCTGGCTGGATGCAGAAAAAGTATTCTCGGGGATCTCAAGAAAAATCAAATCTTCAATCCCTAAGATTGCCGCCGCTCTTACGGCTTCTTGTTTTCTTATCCTAACGGTTTCCGCACAGTCCTTGCTTTCTGGATCTCCATTCCTCCCATCAGTAAAATAGACTACTCTGACCCTGCTTTTCTCCTCAATGTAGCTACACAGAGTCCCACCACAGCCAATCACATCATCGTCCGGATGTGGCGCCAAAACTAGGATACGTTCCCCAAGGGGTTTTAAAGCCTTTGGAGGACGATCAAAAAAATAAGCGCCCGTCTTAGGACGGAAGGGCTCCGGGGAAAATCTCTTGCTAAACTCTCTGCATATGGCTTTGAATCCCATAGCAGACACTCTCTTCCTTTGGCTTATTCATTAAAGCCTCCCTGATGATTGCCGCCAATCGTTGAGCCGCACGGCCATCCGAATAGCCTATATATTTCTCAAAAGCTTCTTGGTGCTCGCTCAGCCACGCTTCACGAAAATCTGGTTCAAAAAGAATTTGGTCAAGATAGTTTTCTAGCTCACGGTAATTATGTGCCGTCAAGACATCCCCTTCCGTAGAGAAAACAGCTCGCGGGGGGAAAAAGCCTGTTCTGAATGAAATCACAGGAATGCCTAAAATCAAAGCTTCAAGCATAGTCGTTGACGACACGGTCACTAACGCCTCCGAAGATGTTAGGTCTTCAAAGAGGTTTCCTTTTCTAGAAACAATCACCTTCTTGCCGTCACCTTTTAGAAAACCGTCGGGTTCAAATGGATGAAGACGGACATGTAATTTCACATGGCTTCTAGTCCGGACATATCCCCTCAAAAGTTCAAACAACTTTACATTCTGATCCAGCCCCTCGGTAGCATAAAGAATGGTCCTCGACCTACCAAGCAACCTTTTCTTAAGCAAGTAATACGGTCTCTTAGCTATTCCATTTCGGAACGCAAGCACGGAATCCATTCTGGGGTTCCCAGTAATAACAATATGAGTTGCATCAATCCCTCTACGCATCAATCTTTTCTTACCGAACTCACTGGCGACAATATGTAATACGCCAGGTCGAAATGGAAAAGGAAGCAGAACTTTAAACTCTAGATACGGGGGTAACAAGAAAACGTGCGACCTCTTCTGAATGGCACAGATTCCTGCAACGATTTCTGACTCTGTCTTACCTGGCACCAGAACAACCAAATCAGGTGCATAACTAGCAAAGCCCTTCTCAACAAAATCCTGATAATACTTAATGCCTTCCAAATATCCGAGCAACTCCACGGGGGTGCTCCAAGAAAGCCTGATCGCGTCTACTGATAAAGCAAGAACTTGGTCTATCCGATCTCCACTGATAAAGAATGATAACGATTTTTTGACGTCACCGTGCAGACAAGTCCCAGGAATCTTTGCGGAGCTACAAGGCTGTGGTTCAAAGATTTTAATGTTTTTCTGCTTGCTTAGATCGGGAGCAGCAAAAAGCGGCTGGAGAAAAGAAAACTCAAAGCCTTGCTTTTCTAGAATAGGCAGAACGGGAGAAATGGTTAAAAACTCTTCTTTGCTAAAGCAGGCAAAAAAAATTCTCTTCACAAAAGTTGGCCGCCAATTTTAGAAAAAAGGTTGAAAAGCACACGATCGCGAATAACAAATTTCAGACAGGCGGGTCTTTCTGCCACCAGAATATTTTTAAGAATATCCTTGATATAACTCGCTGGAGTCATCTGATAAACAAGTTGAGAAGCAAAAACATTATCACAAGCTTTCTCGTTAGCATGGGCTCCCTGATGCTCCGATGAATCGACGAGGGGGTTTTCATAATGCTCGTAAAGATCGTCCCAACTCTCAAACTTTTCCGGAATGTATTCGGAAATATCCTTAACGGCAAAGCCGGCTTCCCGAAGTTCCAGAGTTGTTTGAGAATCGATAGAGATCACAATATCGGCGGGATTGAAACCTGGCTTTCTCAGAAAACCAGCGTCATCGGTAAAAACCAGGGTTTTCAACTCCACTCCCAACTGTTCATTCTCCTTCATTTGCTTCTATTCCTGCCTGCCCGCCGGTAGGAGGGCCTGCCCGCTTTGCTGAAAAAACCTCCGGCTCGATGCGATGACACATCAGCATAATTGTGGCTCCAGCTTTTCGACCTGCCATGAAAACCTGGGGCAGAGGTACCCTTTGTGATTTCTGGAAGGGAAAGAAAAATCGCTGCCGATGGGCTGAACATAAAAGGCAGTAACCCTAGGAAGGGAGAAGTTCTCTTTAGTCATAGCCAAATCGGAACCAACTGAGAGGTAATATCGTCCCGAATTAAGGAAATTTCCCGGCACCTGGCAACGACTTACGAAAAGACCCTTCGGCCTCTGGTCACTCCATCCCAGCTCATCGTCAGCATCTGAAGAGCTCAGGACAATAGCGCCATCCCAGGCGATTAATCTAAATCCAATTCGAAGTTCCCGAATAGGTTGGGTAATTTCATATTCGATCTCAACCGTGATGGGATTTTTGGTATCAAAAACTGCCGAGATCTTGCCGGATTCATCCTTAAGGCGAACCGCTCGCAAACGAATGTGTTCATTCCCTGGCATGTCCTCGCGTTGAGAAAAGCCGAATACAGTTTCCCCAGTAATGCCCTGAGATGAAAGATAGGCCGTCACAGTTTCCTCGGCCGAGCCATCAAAATTTACGTGCCCGTCATTTAACCAAATAGCGCGTGAACAAAGCTGAATGATCGCTCCCATATTATGGCTCACAAATAAAATCGTTCTCCCTTGACCGGCAAGGCCCTCCATTTTACCTAGACATTTCTTCTGAAAGGCGGTATCGCCCACTGCCAGCACTTCATCCATGATCAGGATCTCAGATCGTAAGTGTGCTGCCACCGCAAAAGCCAAGCGAGTGCGCATACCGCTTGAGTAGTGCTTCACAGGAGTGTCGATAAACTTTTCTACGCCCGCGAACCAAACTATTTCATCAAAGTTTTGATCAATCTCGTTTTTGCTCATCCCAAGAACAGCTCCATTGAGATAAACATTCTCTCTGCCTGTAAAGTCCGGGTGGAATCCTGCCCCAACAGCAAGGAGGCTCGAGGCCCTGCCTCTCAAGACAGCTCTGCCTGAAGTCGGTGCCGTGATTCTAGAGAGAATTTTTACGAGAGTTGATTTCCCAGCTCCATTTTTTCCAACGATGCCGACGACTTCTCCCCGCTGGATTGAAAAAGTAACATCCTTCAATGCCCAAAAGGTACGCGAAGCAGTCCCTTTGGACGCGCCAAGCGAATAAAGCTTACCTAATTTTTCTATTTGAATGACTGGCTTCAAAAACATCCGGTTTTGGGTCCCAAGCAAGGCGATTCGGTTAGATGGTATCTACAAATGTGCGTTCTACTTTATTGAAAACAAGCATCCCGCTGACTAATATTAAAATAGTTACAAATACTCCCGCTGCTAAGCCAGCGGGATGAACAAATCCCTGACCGAAAAATGCGTACCGGTAGAATTCTATCACTGGGGACATCGGGTTCAGAGAGGTCAGAAATCTCCACTTCGCTGGGAAAACCGACGCGGGATAAATAATGGGCGTCAGATACATCCACAGTTGAAGCAAAGCTCCTATGAGATGCTGTAGGTCACGATATCTCACGGTCAGAACAGATATCCAAAGGCCGATTCCAAGACCTAGGGCAAGTGTCTGCAGAAGAAGAAACGGCAGCCAACAGACAAAAAAATTGGGGTGGAAATCAGTGCCGGTTGGTGTGAAGCGATGCAAATAAAGATAAAAAATCAGAAAAGTAGCCAGCTGAACCAAGAAGGTAACCAATGGAGATACCGCCGCTGCGAATGGAATGATCAATCTCGGGAAATAAACTTTTTTAAACAAGTCGGCGTTAGTCACAAGAGCTTTCGCAACAGAGCTTACACATTGGGAGAAATAATTCCAAATGAGCAGCCCGCAAAAATAAAAAAGGGGGGCGGGAATACGATCCGTTGGGATCCTCGTCACTTTTGAAAAGATTCCCGCGAAAACAAATGAGGTCAAAAGAGGCTGAAGAACAAACCACAAAGGGCCGAGAAGTGTCTGTCTATATCTTGATAAAAAATCGCGTTTGATGAACAGAAAAAGGAGTTCACGGGCCGCAAGAATCTCTTTGAAATTGATGGACAGAAAACCACGCTCGGGTTCTATCACCACTTGGCAGGATTCACTCATTGAAAAAAATTATACACAACTATGCTTGAACTCGCAAGCTACAACGGGAATATTTCCAAAAGACTAACGATCCGAATCACCCAGGGTGACGAACCAATGGCGTATGTCAAAAAATGAAAATGCTAAATCCTTCGTATCTTGATAACACTCCCCTACCATATGTAAAGCCCCGTGCAGGCCTTCGCTAAAACCAGCTTGTTTAAAGAAAGGATAAAAATAGGTGTGGGGAAGCATAAGGCAACGCACTTCTTCAACCCGCTCCTTTAGAAAAAGCTGAATCACCCGGCGAAGCAAAACCGAAACAGTTGCTTTCTCATGCAGAGCCAAAAAATCATAAATATATCCTATCTTCCGCTTGTTCTCCCCCTCGACTTTCAAAACAGCGTACCCCTTCACAGCACCCACGGACTCAGCCTGCAGAAGTCTAAACCCCTTATCCGGACATTGCACATATCGCCAATTCAAATCTTCGGCCGTCCTCCGTTGAATGGCATTATAGTACCGCAATACCTGACTCCAGAACTGATCCACCCTGCTGTCGAAAACCTTGACCTCACAGACTTGAACCTCTCGATCTCTAAAAGAGGATAGAAAATGACCCAGCCACCAAGCAGCGTTCCCCAACCGTGTCAATATTAAGTAAGACTTGATGGAAAGTTTCTTACGCAACAACGGTATATCGCCAAAGGGTGTGTACTTTAACTTCCTCCCAATTTTATAAGCCCGCTCGTTCGGGAAGCCAAAGCCAAAATAATATCCCCTGCGAGCAGCCTCTTCAGCAATAAGCTTTTTCATCTTCCATTGTATCAAGAAACTGCGATAATCAGGGTGCACACAATTATCTGCAATCTGAAAAGCAGCTACGGAACGACCTCCTATCGTAAAGGCGCATGAAAGAGCGGCATAGGTACCTACGATTGTTCCCTCTACTTCTGCCACGGTGATCAATCTTCCTTCTCCATCAGCTCTCCCAAACTTCCAAAACCAATTTTCAAGACTCCTTGATTGGTTAAACACCAAATTAAAAAGCTGATTGATTCCCTGTTCATCTCCAGACTGATAAAAACGAACAATATAATTTCCAAAAGATTTTTTCAGAACCTTTTCATGCACATCCGAGGACAAAGGACCGGGGGTTCCCTCTTTTGAATCCCGGATCGAGACGCCCCTCAGCTGTTGCTCGAGCATGTCTACATCCATCAATTCCTCTCTGAATCACGAACTACATTCTGGCGGGTCGTCACCGCCTCGTGAAGAGTCGAGTTCAATTATCATGATAATCTAAGGTAGTCAAATGCTTTATTTTAGGGGTCTTTCTGACATCCCGGCCTAACGAATCAGCGGGAATTCTTACAGATACAGCTTGCGGAGGATTTCACACAGGAGAGTGCAAACGCCTGCCTGCGGCAGGCCTGCTATTTAAATCCAAACCTTTGGTTTTCCCCTATTGTGGTTATTTATGAGAAATCAAATCAGGGTGTTGAACTCGAAGCCATTCGAGTAGATCAGCACGAAATTTTAGAACTTCGTCCAAGATTTCAGTGGCTTCGGTCTCCGAAATTTCTCCTGCTCGATCGTAATCAGCGACATTTCTTTTGGTGCGGCAAGCATCCAAATAATCCCGCCGTTTCTCTGCTTTCGAACCCATAATTTCTGGTAAAACGTGAATGGTTGCCCAATGATGTCTCTGACCTGCAGTCCGATATCCGGCAGCATGAAGCGCAATCGTGGCGAGTTGGAGCGCCGCATTATAGACGGTAGTAAAACGCCGGTCGAGAGACAAATCCGATTGATCCGCATCCTTAAGATCCCGTTCCACAATCGCGACTAGTTCTGCGATCTCTCTGGCGGAAGTCTTATGTTTCCGAAGCTGGCCTTCAGCCAATAATTTCTTTAAACGCATCTTCGTTTCCAATCAGGAAAATTTTTGGAGCCTTCAGAATTTCGGTAATAAAATGTTGTTTCTCCGTGGCCTTCTTCTTAAATTCTTTCGGGTCGTAGACAACATAATTAACTTCCCGTCCTAATTTCGTGCCTGTTCGAGCCAAACAAGCGGCGGCATCCCGGCTAGACAACCCGCCGACTAAAATGAGGTCGACATCACTTTCAGCAGTCGCCTCTCCCCGAGCGAAAGAGCCGTGGATAAAGGCGAGTCGGATTTGTTTGGTAAGAGGCCGAAGAGCTTTTCGTAAATGATCCGCCAAACCTGTCGTCTTGACAGCGAGCCCCTTAAGCTCCTCAAACATGGGAGATCGGGCGTTTGCTTGGTAATACTTTTGCCGGCCCTCGACGCGACAGTTGAGAAAACCTAATTTTTCAAGTCTGGCCAGCTCACGACTGAGATTGGTAGAGTCCTCACCTACAAGTCCCGTGAGCTGACGGACGAAGAAGCGTTCGTCAGGATGAGTGAAGAGCCAGCCAATCACTTTTGCTCGCAGTCTCGATCCGAATAGTCTTTCCAGCATGGGGTTCAAAGTATTTTATACTGCACTTGAAGTAAATTATACTGCGACTCCGGCATTTGTCAAGGAGGGGAGTTTTTCACGTAGATCGGGTCTTTGGGATGGCTCATCCAAAAAAGTAAGCTGCCATTCCTTGCATTATCCGTTGTCCATAGGTCCAAGGGTAACTATTTGAGGCATCGGGGAGTTTTTTCAGGTGTTACGATGCCTCATCCTGAGCGAAGTCCTTCGACAAGCTCAGGATGCTGAGCAAAGTCGAAGCACGAGTCGAAGGATTACCTTTAAGGAAACCCTTCGACTTCGCCTCATTTCATGAGTCTCCACTCAGGGTGAGGGGGCGGAAAACACCCCGATCCCTCAACTATTTTGCTTCCGCTTCGCCAAGCTGCGGGTTTATAATCCCCAACAAAGCATTCGTTTTCTTCGTAAGCTATTGGGCTTTTTGATCCGGAAGATTTGTTTCATGGTAAATCCCAAGGGGTTTCTTATTTAAAAAGCAAAAACGCTACTCTTTAGAAAAGTGAGATAATTGATCAGAAAAAAAATTCTAGTCTCTATTTTCCTGCTTCTAGCGGGAGTCCTTTCCTACCGGGTGTTAAATGGGGCCTTTCGCTCCTTTTCTTATGCAAAGGTCCAGAATTTTAATTTGATGGATCAATTCGGGTATGCACACGAACTGTACCGTTATTCCTGGGCCAATGGCATTGTCCTCATCTCGCATGGAAACGGCTGTGCTATCTTGCAGAAAAGCCTCCCAAAGATCCGCGAACTAAAATCTAAATATTCCCCTTCCGGCATAGTGTTCCTCATGATCAATGCCAATCCTCAAGATAGCCGGGAAAGCATTGAAATTGCCTCAAAAGAATTTGGCGTCGAGACGCCTATTTTAAAAGACGAAACTCAAACAATTGCCAAATCCTTAGGAATCAAACGAACAGCAGAAACCTATCTCATCAACCCAAAGCGATGGGAAATATTGTACCACGGGCCCATTGACGATCGGCTGGGCTTTGGAACGGAAAGACGGACAACAACCAAGAATTACTTGGAAGATTCTATAAAATCTCTCATAAGAGGATTAAAAGCCCCGGCTCTAAATGTTGAAAATAAAGGGTGCCTGATACAATATGAAAAAATAGGCAAAAAGGATGAAACGATATCTTATACGAAAGATGTCGTACCTATATTAATAGGAAGATGCCTCCCCTGCCATAAGCAAGGAGGGGTCGCCCCCTGGGCTATGACTAGCTACAAACAAGTGAAGGGATGGTCTTCCATGATAGAGGAAGTCATCAAAACCAAGAGAATGCCTCCATGGCATGCGGATCCACGATACGGAAAATTTGAGAATGATCGTTCTCTTACTCTCGAAGAAGAAAAAATGCTGTTAGCCTGGATCGCTTCAGGATCTCCTCGCGATGGGAAAGAAGACTCCCTTAGAAACGTAGGTCAACGAGAAGAAGAGAAATGGCCGCTGGGCAAACCTGATATGATCTTAACCTTGCCAGAGATACAAAAAATACCTGCCAAAGGGGTGATTGACTATCGGTATTTCAAAATCCAGCCGAAGTTGGAGTCCGACGTGTGGATTCGTGGAGCTCACCTGCGCCCAAGCAATCCGAAAGTCCTGCATCATGGCTTCGCTTTCGTAGAATATCTTGACCACCTCCAAGAAAAAGAACCAAAAAGAAAAGTGGGGATTGATGACTTTTTAGCCATGTCTGCCCCTGGAAGACCGATAGAGTTACTTCCACAAGGAACGGGCATGTTTTTACCCAAAGGGGCAACGTTTCGGTTCGAGCTCCACTATACGGCCACTGGAAAGCCAGAAACGGATTGTTCTGAACTTGGACTTTATTTTTATCATCACTCTGTCCCCAAAGAACTCAGGGTCAAAGCGGTTCGTAATACCGCCATTGAGATCCTCCCGGGGGCGAGGGATCACGAAGTGCAAGCTTCCACGTTGTTAGAAAAAGACGTATTGCTTTACGAACTTTTCCCTCATATGCACTATCGAGGGATCCGGATGAGCCTCGAAGCTCATTATCCAAATGGCCACAAGGAGATTTTGCTTTCCGTCCCCCGGTATGATTTTAAATGGCAGAATGTTTACCGGCTTGCTGTTCCCAAAAAACTTCCAAAAGGCACTAAACTCGTTTGCGTAGGCGCCTTTGACAACTCCAGTGATAACCCATCCAACCCGGATCCGTCAAAAACCGTACGGTGGGGAAGGCAAAGCTCGGATGAAATGTTCATCGGTTACTTTGCATACACCGAGGAATCATGAGATGTCTTCGGAATCTAGTATTCACCCGCCATCACATCATCACGCAAGTATGCGCCTAAAGCAAATAGACGGGCTTCGGTTTCTATCCTTCCTAGGGGTGTTTCTGTATCACCATCGCTCCGACACGTTCTGGGTAGGAAGCTACGGAGTTTCTCTGTTTTTTGTTATCAGCGGTTTTTTAATCACTCGGATCTTGTTCGATCACGAGCTTCTAACAACCGGAGGTTTGTTAACCCGCTTTTACGCAAGACGTTTCCTTCGTATATTCCCTGCTTACTACTTAGTTTTAAGCTTGCTCCTACTTACTGCACATCCAAAAGGAATGATCTGGCACTTTACATACCTGTTTAATATGAAGATTTTCTTTTGGAGTCTACACAATCCCATCCTTGCGGTACTGAAGAATTGGAAGGGTCTCGGATATCACTTCTGGACGCTTTGTGTGGAGGAACAATTTTATTTGGTCTATCCGCTAGCGCTAACACTCCCGCCAAAAAAATATCGCCTCCATGTTCTCCTTGGTTTTCTCACTGTTAGTATTGCGTTGAGGCAGTTATTTCGGTTGCAAACACCTCAAGCATTCTACGGTGCCCTTTTGCCAGTATGCGGCGAATATATCGCTTGGGGTTGCCTCGGAGGGTACTTAAGCGCCAGGAAGTTTGCAGGACAGGCAATGGCTCCTCTTATTCTTTATTCTGGTATCTTAATGTTTCTAATACTTATACGTGCTGGAGAACCAAATGCCCCTTACCATTTACTCCAATTTTATCCGGATTATCGCCAGACATTGTACGGTCTATGTTTTGGCCTCCTCGTCTGGGGTCTCTGGCTCAACGACGACGTGTGGATCTCGAAAATATTGTCGTGGAAACCACTCGCCTTTCTTGGAAAGATAAGCTACGGGCTATACCTGATACATCCTTTTAGTTGGGGGCTCTTGCCCCGCCTTATCGGCGAACGGAATGAAGCCTCTTCAAGTTTATTATTGCTCATGCGGCTCGGTTTGACGATTGCTCTGGCAACGCTGATGTGGTACGTGGTGGAAAGGCCCATTCTGAACCTGAAAAAATACTTCTCATACGCACCTTCAGGTCTGTTCGGTTAAGGGCGGTTAAAAAATCGAATTGCCTAAAATGAAGGCTCTGAGCTATCATATAGAATCATTCTGGGTCTTTCAAAGGAAATTTCCAAAGAGGCTTGATGAATATTGTGGAACAAGAAGTTAGGTTTCGTCGCTCCGCCCGTCTGATCGTCAAAAAAATCGACGACGAGCTGGCCGTGCTTCATCCTGAGACTGGGGCCTATTATACTTTGAATGCTGTGGGCCGCCACATTCTTGGGTTCTGCTCAGAACCGAAAAGCACCGAGGAAATCCTGGCCATGATTCGTCAGGAATACGAGCTGAGCGAGGAAAAGATCGAGTCAGAAATCCACCGCTATATCAAAAATCTTCTCAAAGAAAATCTAGTCGAAGCTCTGTAACCACTGGCATGAGCCCTAGCGAAGTCTTGGTCGAACTGATTCCGGAAATGCTTTCTGCCAAGGGCAAAGCGGCCCTGAAGATGTATGGCTCAAGCATGTCTCCCCTGCTTGCCGAAGGCAGAGTGGTGGAAGTTGTCCCTTTCACAGGACAGAAAATCCGAGCGGGGGACATTGTCTGCTTCAAATCGAAATCTCAGCTCACAGCTCATCGCGTTGTCAAGCTACTGCCGCCCGGCCCCAGCGGAGAAAATTTCTTCCTGACGAAAGGGGATAATGTCCGTACTTTTGATCTCCCCCTTTCATCACAACAAATCCTTGGCAAAGTGGCTGCTATCGAAAAGCGTTCCATCACAACACCCTTTTGGAGAATTGCCAATGCCCTGATTGCAAAGGCATCTTACCTGGAGGGGGCTTTCCCTGAATTCAAAGCAAAGAATTCTTGGTGGCGTGCTTTACAACCCTGGAAGAGAAAATTCGGCATCAAATATTCTTTTGATTTTCTTTCTCCCCTCCTGATCAGGCTCCTTAGGTTGCTGAAATCAGTTCTGAATCATTATGTCTTGAAAACCGTTGCGGGGAAGGTCCCGGTGAAAGGGATCGCGTCTCAACAGGACTGTGCTTCGTGAAAACTGCGGAGGGAAAAGATAGAACGCTACAGGAATTTATTTCGCCAACGGCAGTGCACCGCCGCAGCGGCGAAATCAGCAACCCGCGAGGGTGGAGATGAATTGAAGATTGCCGTGCTTGGTAATTTTGGGTGATTGATACTTTTTCCGTGAAGTCTTTTTATCGTCTGATCTTTTCTTTTTCGATTTCATAGATTTCCTCCAGACGGGGAGCATTATATCAACTTGAAAGCCGCTTTTTCAACAAGTAATTGCTCTGAGTAACTCTCATGCAAACACAACGGTTCTCTTTTAGGCCGGCTATTTTGTGGCTTCGCGCCGAAAAATTCCGCCGCCGGTATCAAAAAGCTAGACCCTTTCCTCATCTGGTGCTGGACGGCTTTCCCCTCCCCCAAACCCTCAATCAAATTCTTTCCGAATTCCCTAAGCAACAAGAAATCCCCTGGATTCATTATCAAGACAGAACTCAACTTAAACTTCAATCCTATCGGGAAAAGGACCTGGGCCCACATGCCCGCCGCCTGATTTCGGATCTGCAATCCGTTCCCTTTCTGACATTTCTCGAAATTCTCTCCGGAATCAAAGGCTTAATTCCTGATCCCTACCTTCTGGGCGGCGGGCTCCACCAGATTGAACGGGGCGGGTTCGTAAAAATCCATTCGGATTTTAACAAACACCGGCACCTTCGGCTTTTTCGCCGGATCAATTTGATCCTTTACCTCAACAAAAAATGGAAAAAAAGTTACGGCGGGAATTTGGAGTTATGGGATGCCCGAATGCGGAAATGCGTGAAATCCATTGCCCCGATCTTTAATCGCTGCGTTATTTTCAATACAACGAAGTTTTCTTTTCACGGTCACCCGGATCCCTTGAATTGCCCCTCTCACATAACCCGAAAATCAATCGCACTCTACTATTACAGTGTCGAAAAACCCCTGTCGGAAAGTGGCCATTTCCGCAGGACGCTTTGGCAAAAGAGATCGGGAGAGAAAGATTGAAAACCAGGCAGCCGCTTGTAAGTGTCATTATTCCTGCCTGGAACGGTGCCGCATTTATTCGTGAAACCCTCCAGAGCATATTGGATCAAAGCTACAAAAATCTGGAAGTCATTCTCATCGATGACGCCAGTCAGGACGATACTCTCTCTCTCGTTCGAACCTTTCGAGACAGACGGTTACGTGTTTACCGAAACACAAAGAATCTTGGCATCGCAAAAACGAGAAACCGCGGCTTAGAGGAAGCAAAAGGTGCTTATATTACTTTTTTTGATCAGGACGACATTATGCTGCCGGAAGCCATAAAGAAAAGAGTGGTCACTCTCGAAGAAGACAGGCACAAAAATGCCGTTTGCGGGTACACAAAGGTTGCGCCCTTGGGGAAGAGGCTGTTTCGGGGGAATGCCCTTTTAAAGTCTCGCTTTGAGAAAAGAATCGGCCAGCGATTGACCGCTCAAAAAAAGGCTTTACCCTTTCTCAAAATGCATCCGTGCATGGACAGGAACTTTTTCTTCCGCTTTTACTGCGTCTTCACGCTTCTCACAAATCTTATGATGAGAAAGAACCTAATCAAAAAAGTCGGTCGGTTCACCCCCAAATTCAAAGCTCTTGATGACGTAGATTTTGTGTGCCGCCTGGTTGAAAAAACACCGATTCATTTCATTGACGAGCCTATCAAAATCTACAGGGTTCATGACAGGAATAGGTCCCTTTGCTTGTCTGACAAGGAGCTGAATAAAGACTGGTCCGTGATCTACAAAAAATACTTTCTCCCTTCTCGGCTGTCATTTTAAAGCGACCAACCCCTTGTGCTTCAATCCTGCAATATATTGAGAAACATCTTCAATCGCTCTTTGTTTCCGAATTCCGTACTTTCCCGCAATCTTGCCCGCGATGGCTGAAATGGATCTCTTTCCATTCATGGCCTGCCAGATTGTCTGACCCACCTCGTTCAAAGTGTAATAATGTCCGTCAGTCAGATTAACGACAATCGCCTCTTCAGGCGATGTGCTCTTAAACAAACGGTCTTTAAGCGGTTTGGGGTTTGCCGCAAGAAAGTCGTTTTGGAAATTCTTGCCTTTATTTCTATTTGTCTGCACCATTCGGTCCTCCTTAATGATCCACAATGTTTAAAGCTTCTCTCAAGCGTTGCGCCCGGCTCATCAAACTGCTAGTGTGAATGCGGTAAATGTAGCAAAGAAAATTGAGAAAGTAAAATCGTGTCTTATTCCAAAGCCTGTAAAAAAGATCCCCATCTTCTCCGAATTTCAGCCTCTCATCGTAACCGCCTGCTCTCAGAACCAAAGATTTCCTCATCATCACGCTTGAATGAGCAATGCCTAGTGAAAACTTATGAAGAATCTGCGATTTTTTCGGATCTTCACCTTGATCTAAGCGGCAAACATCCGAATCGCATCGATCCCTCAGCGACTTTCCATTGCCATCCGACACCATCGCTTTCCCAAAAACAACACCGATTTCGGGTCTTCTATCCAACAGCCGTACCTGCCTTTTGAGCCTGCCATTCAACATGATATCATCCGCATCATGAGGTGCCAAATATTTGCCTCTGGCAAGTTTCAAAATCCGATTCCTGGCATAAGATACTCCGCGATTTGTTTCGGAATGATGGACTCTGATTCTAGAATCGAATTTTTGATGGCGCCTGACTATTTCATAAGTTCTATCCGTTGAGCCGTCATCAAAAATCACAAGCTCAAAAAACGGGAAGTCCTGTCTCAAAACACTCTCAATGGACTCGGCAATATACCTTGCGGCATTGTAAGCGGGCATCATCACCGTAACCTTGGATCTGAAGAGACCCTTTACCATGACAAACATTTCCTAGGCAGTTCGGCAATTCGATTTTTGGGAAGAATCACATGAAAACCGTCCGCTTGATTAGTCAATGACTTCAAAAACTTTCCTTGAATCTTGCGGCTGATCCCTCCATCTAAAAGAAAGCGGTTCGAAAGAACCTCCAAAAGCTCCTCTTTGTAGAGCCGCTTCTTTCTGAGTGCGGCGCCACGGGAAACCACGCGTATCACAAGAACGCGCGTGATCACACATTCATCACCGATCAGAGAGGGCTGGTATTGATCCACATTAAGGCAATATTTCATTATCCGAGAATTCCAAAATAGTCCTTGCTGATTTCCTGCTTTCAACTTTATCCCGAAGGACCGTGATAAAACGATGGGATCTATCAAGCTCTCTCCATAGATTTTCCCGGCTGCACAGGAAAGAATGGGCGTTTCAAAAGCGTGATAGTAAAAATTCTCCCTCAAAAAGGATAAAACTATTTCCCCCAACCTCTCTGACTGATCGGACAAGAGGAGAATCCCCTCTCCGTTTTTTGACACCAGAGCTCCCTGAATGAGTGCCCGTGCCCGTGACCACAACCCCTTAAGCAGCGGCTGCAGGAATTCTTCAAAGTATCGTTCGCGGTCTCCCAAAGAACTCCAAAACTCTTTGTTGGCTACCACGGGGCTGACACAAATTGGTTTTACTGCTTTGCGATCTGGGCATTGTAGGTAGTAATTCAATCTCCATTTTACCGGTTGTATCAGCTTCTTTGACTCAAAAGAAACTCGAAAAAAAACCGAGCCGACGGGGAAAACTATCCCCTTTGAGTTGTTAGCTTGGGCCTGAACACTCAGCGCGCCCCTCATTTCCCTAGCACGTCTTGCCCTATAACCCTGCATCAAGCTGGCGGGATGACGCCGATAGAGAAAGCAAAAATGGTTTAAAAAATAAAAAGGTGTCAGTTTAAACAAGCGCCGAATCAGCCTTACATCCACATCAAAGGGCATCCGCGAATCATAACCGCCCGCAAGCAACATTAAGCGTTTCACCATCATGGCGCTACTGTGATTCAAAATGGCTGGTAATTTATTCAGCCGCCCCTCTTTCAGCAAAGCCTTTCCATCATCAAATCCTCCCAGTTCTCCTTCAATCTGCCTTGCTTCCTCATTGCAAATCAACACCCTGCCACATACGCCCCCGAATTCAGAATTTTTCTCCAGCGTCCGCACTTGTTTTTCAATCCGCCCTTGCAGCATAATGTCATCCGCGTCATGCGGGACAATGTATTTACCTCGGGACAATCTCAGAATTCGGTTTCTCGTGTAGCCTTCCCCTCGATTTTCAGAATTTTTATAAATTCTGACGCGTTGATCTTTTTTAAACAATGCTGCAATTTCCATCGTGGCGTCCTTCGAGCCATCATCAACAATCAAAAGTTCAAAGTCCTCAAAATCTTGTCGGAGTACGCTTCCAATCGACTCGGCAATGTATTTCGCCGCGTTATAAGCCGGCATCATGACAGTAACCTTGGGCTTAGGCATGATCTAACTTTATCCGATTTAATATCTGCACAGGCAATCGATCCAATGCTCTATCAGGCACTTTGGCCAAAGAACCTTTAGCCTGGAAAGCTAAGGTCTTGGCCAAATCAACTTTATGCCCGGAGGATAAATGGATTTTCAGATAAGGATCAGACCGAAGGAGCAGATACAACGCTGATGGATCAAGCTCTCTAAAAGCCAATCTTTGATTCCTCGGGTTGATGTCCAGATAGAGGACATGTTGGATCAAGCACTCATCTCCGATAAGATAATCTCTATAAAGATCCACATTAAGGCAATATCTTTTTATCAAAGGATTCCAAAACTCTCCCCAGGGTTTCAGTTCTTGCCGCTTGACCCCCGGATTTAACGAGTCTTCCAGCACCAGAGGCGTGATCAAGCTCTGGCCGAAAATCTTTCCCTTGCGGAGGAATAAAATCGGACAAATTGAAGAGTGATAACAAAAATCCTGCTTCAAGAAGGCCAGAGCCGCTTTTCCCAATTCCAATTCGTTTCTAGCGCACAGTAGAATCCCTTGCCCGTTTTTGGAAACTAAGCCTCCACGGAAAATTGTTTCTTGTCTCTGGTTAAGCTTCGTCGAGAGTGGTTTCAGAAAACCATCTCGAAAAAAACGAACATCCGACCTCGGAGATTTACCTTCGCGGCATAAAGAAGGTTCCGTTATCAGCAGCTTTCTTTGCCCATGATGACCAGCCCGTCCCGGATTATTGAGATAAAAATTGAGCCTCCAGCGTATCGTTTGGGCTGTTTTGGAAGAAGCGGGCCTTACCAAAAGGTCTTGATCTCCGATTTGAAGAGAGAAAGGCCGTTCGCCGCGGCTCCCATTTTTAAAAGCAAAGGCCTTTTTTACCTGCGATTTCCTTTCCCGCAAGACTCGTTGGCAGTGACTTTCCCCATGAATGCGGTAAACAAGCGCCAAGCGGTTCAAAAAATAAAATGATATTTTCTCAAATAACCTCCGGCTCAACCGAGAGTCCGTATCCAGATCCACAAACGGCTGATAACCACCGGCATCCTCGATCTGCCTCTTTCTAATCATCGCGCTGGAAAGATGGAATCTGGGAGGAAGCGATGAAACAATCTCCGAATATTTTAGGGGGATTCCCTCTCTGTTTAAAGGTTGGATGAAACCGAGGGCCCGCCGTCGAGATTCGTCATAAACTAATACCCTCCCGAAGACCAGCCCCACGGTTGGGTGATTCTCCAAAATCTCAAGCTGTTCTCTCAAACGCCCTTGTAGCATGATGTCATCCGCATCGTGCTGCACAAGGTACTGACCCCTTGCTAAGGCTAACAGGCGATTTCTATTCGCTGCAACACCTCTATCCCCTTTATTTTTTAAAATCCTAACACGCAAATCTGTTTTGAAACGTTCTGCAATGTGGAGCGTGCCATCGCTCGAAGCATCGTCCATAATGAGCAGTTCGAAATCATCACAATCCTGCCTCAAAACGCTTCTGATGGAACTCTCGATATAGCGTGCTGCATTGAAGGCTGGCATGGTGACGGTGATTTTTGGAAAGGTCACTTAAAAACTCCCTTGAAGCCCCGCGGTTTTTCATCGCGCGGGAACAGGCGGGGTAAAAATCCCCCCCCTTAATCGTTGTCCCCCAAAACAGGAGATTTTCTTTGCTAAACCCATCCCGCTTGCTAATATACTTTTGCCATGAAAAAAAACAAGCGGTTAGAATCGAGGCGCCCCTTCCCATTCAGGGTCTGCTATCGGACGGGATTCAAAGTTTTTCGATTCATTGCCTCCGACCTCTGGATGATTGAGGCCCTGGCTGAATACGTTTTCCGCCGCTTCCTTCCTGAAAAAACCGCCTCTTCAAACCCCGCCGCGGATATTGTGATTTGCCCCAAGCGCTTTTATCCCGCTGCGATGCGTTTAAGGCCGGAACGTTGTTATCTTCTGGAAGCGCCCTTCCGGGTGAAAGAACCCATTCAGAGCCACAAACCGGTAAAAAAAGTTTGTTTGATTGTTCCGGATACCTTCCAAAAACGAGAAGATCTGTTACGGACACACTTTTGCAGTCTCATCCGCTCTTTCCTTTTCGAGCATGAAATCATTCTCCTGCATGGCGCTGTTACGGCAAAAAAAGGGCTCGGCATTGCTTTTCTGGGGCATACGGGAAGCGGCAAAACAACCACCTTGTTAAGTTTATTGGAAAACAACTTTTCTTTTATCAATGATGACCACGTGGCTCTTATCTCACACCGGGACAAACCGGTCGCTTGCACCAGCAGCGATGAAATGCATCTTCTCGAGGAAAATGTTGACGCCTTTAAAATTGTCCGGTTTGCCAAAGAAAGAAGCCCGGTCATGCGCGGGGGCAAACTCAAGCGCGCCGTTTTCGCTCATGAATTCCTGCCCCCCTCCAAAATTCTCAAAAAACATCCCATCCACACCATTGCTTTTTTGGAACATGGCGCCTCCAAAACCGGGTGCAGTTCCGTCCCTCACGGAGAAGGCTGGCGCCGGCTGTTGGACTTTTGCCAAATCTTTATTCTGCCGAACCAACGGGCCATACGCAGAGGGTTTTGCCGGCTGGTGGATTGTCTAAGATCCGTGAAATTTTTCAATTTGAATACCGGCCGCGATGCACGCCAAATTCCACGCTTGGTTCAAACCATGATTCGGGAAGCTGGGTTTAAAAACCTATCTTTCTTTCCTTCGAAGAAGATCGGCAAGCTTTCCGGCAAAAATTTCTGCGGGGTTCTCAGGAATTCTTTTTCTCACAAAATCAGCCGCCGTTTCTCCCATTTCTCTCCAGGATGACCTTCGTTCCCAAGCTCTTTCCATGGCTCGATCAAAATGCTCGGTTGTCGCGCTTTCAGCCAAAAATCCGGTTTTGCCATCACGTACAAGCTCTTTGTTTCCCCCCGCATCCGTAACGATACAAGGTCTTCCGCAAAGCATGGCCTCAACAAGCGCCAAGGGCAGACCCTCGTGACGGGAAGGCAATATAAGGGCGTGATGCCTTCTCCAAATCGACTCTATATTGCTTACAAAACCGCCGAAGCGGATATTTTTAAGCTTGAGTGCCCGCTTCAATCCCTTCAAGGACTGTTCGTCTTTCCCGGCCCCAAAAAGTGTGATTTGAGCGGGTCGGTTACGCCATTTTTCCTGCGCTAAGACTTCAAACAATAAATCCTGCCCTTTCGCGGAGGGCTCCATGCGGGCAACGCAGGCAAGCTTATATCCCGATTTCAATCTGGGCCAAGGAAGCTGGGGACGATAACGGACGTTGAATGGGTTTCTGACAATCCGGGCATTTTTTAGAGATGCGGATAGTTGTAAACGCGCCAGATTCAAATTAGCCTGAGAGACAAAAAAACAGGCGATCGCTTTCTCATAAACACGCGCCAATCTCTTCCGCAACAAATCCCCGGCCTGAAAATGTTCGCTGGCTAATTGAGTAATAATAATGTATTTCAATCTTCGCCGGAGACACTCCTCGCCCCATTCAAGGCAATCCAGATGGGACCCTTGGGAAAGAACGACGAGATCGGGTTTGAAAGAAAATAGATCTCGGAAGCGGTTTTCTCTTTTAATTAAATGATTGAGAATAGCAGAATTTCTTTGGACTCGGAGAGGAACTTCATCCTGTCGATACTCAATTTCGCACCCCTCTTGCTCAAGTTCTCTGATCTGTCTGGGCAATTGCGGCCACTCCTTCACGCTTGCCTTAACTTCCGCTCCCTGTCTTGCCAAGAGGAGAGCCGCCTGACTCCAAAGCTCCTCGCTGCCACCCCAAGGATTTCCGTTCATGGTGGAAACAAAAACCATTTTAGCCATTATCTCTAAATTCTCTTCGTTCCTGGTTGTAAGCTGGGATAATCACATTCCCAAAAATCGGCCAATCCTACACAGTTTTTTAAAAACCTGCCAAGCTTGTGGAAACTTCTGAGAAATAATTCTTTGATCCTAAAACTCAAAAACAAGAGGCGTACTACAAAGCACCGCCAAACCGGTACAAATCGGTCCTCATAACCCATCTTCTGGTTAAAGCTGCCCGCGGTTGCCTTTGCTGCAGCAAGCCACAGTGCGGGGAGCGTCCGCCATCGATCATCATAAGCGGCATCTCCAAATTCAAATGAACTGTTTCTTCCGCTCGACTGTTTTAAGAGTTCCCTCTGTTTTTCGCCAAAAGATTTGCCTATGAACCCGAGCAAGTTAAGAACAGCGCCTTCTCCTCTAATCAATTCCTCGTAGCGCACCCAATGGCTGTGTATCTTCCCAGAGCAATGCCATTGATAAAAAGCTCTGTTCCTCTGCACCCAGCTGTGGCAAACGTTTGCGCCTTCACGCAGACTTGCCAAAGGTTCAACTCCTTGATCGTAAAACACTTTCCGGCTGGCTAAAACGTTGTAAATGTTTCGAATGACAAAGACAAAGATTGCTCCTGGATAAATTTCTTGGAGAAACTCGATTGTGCGATCCTGACAACCGTAGCTGACGTCTTTAAATCCCCACCATTTCTTGCCGGGCAATCCCTCGGGGACGAACAAAGAATTTAGCATCTTCCGGAAAGCATCCTTCCACTCTTGCCGGCGGAAACCATTCATCCACGACTGATGCGTTCGATTCCCAACATCGTTTGGCAGACGTTTCCAATCAACACGCTCCTTCTCAAACAGGAGCTTCCCTTCCCAGCCTTGATAAAACGTATTTGCGAGATGCCGAAGAACCCCTTCATGTTCCCCCCAAATCAAAACGTCATCGTAGGTATTCAATAACCGCTGAGCAAGCGTTGTTCCGCTGCGCGCAACACCCATTATGAATATAGGATTGCTTAAAGTTGCAGTCAAAACACGTTACCTTCTTGTGCTACGCCAAGAAACATAATTCTCGACAGCGTACCGATAAACTTCTGCCGTCAATTGGGCTGTTCTCTCCCACGAGAATCTCTTGGCCTGAGTTATCGACTGGTAACGAAGATCCTGCCAGAGACCTTCATCTAATATTACCTTTTTAATAGCTTCACGCAGGGCAAATGGATCATCTGGGCTTACTTGAATAGCCGCATCACCCACCACTTCTGGAAGCGAGGTGCGATTGGAACAAATCACGGCCGCTCCACATTGCATCGCTTCAAGAGGAGCAAGCCCAAACCCTTCACAGTGTGACGCGTGGACAAACACACGAGCGCCACTATAGAGAACTCTCAGCTCTTCATCGCTGACGCGTCCCGTCGTGACTATCTGCCCCGGAAAAGATTTGCTGATCAGCTTTCGGACGTGTTCGGTCACACTACTACACCACGGCGGGGATCCTCCGGTCAAAACAAGCTTGTACTTATCAAGCTCGCCGTTCTGTGTCAACTCTTCAAAACATTTTACTACCAGCTCAATGTTTTTTCTGGGTTCAAATACAGCTACAGTCAAAATATATTGATGAGGCTCAAGACCCCAATTAGCCAGGGTTTTCTCCAAAACGCTTCTCTCCTGAACAGGACAAAAATGGGGCGCGGCGGCCAATGGGACTACAAAGCAACGCTCTGGCGAAATAGGAAGAAGGGATAACGCGTCCTGGCAAGCCGATTCAGAATCACAAATAATAACATCCGTATCAAAACGTATCCTATTCAGCTGCTCGACAGCTCCCTGAGTTCTGTGCTTTGTGGAAAAATGGGGGTATTGCACCGGGATCACATCGTGAACCGTCACAACATGCGGCAGTCCTCTCACGGGGTTCAAAGGCAAAGAAGAAATGGCGGGAGTGTGAAAAACATCAGCGACCTGCCAGGGATGTTGCTCTGCCTGCTCGAACCGAGCGATTGACTTGGCTAAGAACCTGAGCCTTTTTAAAACTCCCGAAACAGCGCGGGGGGCACTACCCTTGGCAGCTAGCCTATCAACGGCTTCATAAAACCACGCCAAGTGAAGCCGGCTACTGTGGGAAGTGAACACATTTTGACACAATTCTGGTAATGCTGATCGGAGTTTTCTTTGATTTGTTTGGCACTCCAAAACATCCGTGTCCCACAACCCACATACTAGTTCGACACCAACGCCGAGGCCTGCTAAAGCTTTGAATAATTCTGTAACGTAGCGGTAAAGTCCATTCTGATAGACTGGTTCTGCGGCCCGCCACGCTATGTGAGACGCATTATACAAAACCTTGATCGCCTTCCGAGATGAATTAGAAACAACGGTTCCTTCTTTTTGGATTGTGTGAAGATCTTCTCCTATCAAAGTCGGCTCTCCTGGGCGAAAAGGCCTCGTTTTAAAATATTCTTTCCAGGTTGGCGGATTCGAGAACGCGTGTGTATTTTATCCTCCGAATGGGCCAACATCAAGGCGAGATATGGTGCTGAAGAAAATAATTAGGAATAGAACTATTTTTCAGATCGCAATTCCGAGGTATGGTTTCAAAACCTCGGGGATTTCTATGGTGCCGTCCTTCTTTTGAAAATTCTCGAGTATGCCTATCATAGTTCGGGGAAGCGCCACGCCAGAGGCATTCAACGTGTGTACCAACGCCGGCTTGCCGCCGCCTTTTGGGCGATAACGAATATTGATCCGGCGGGCCTGAAAATCAGTGAAGTTAGAGCAGCTCGAAACTTCGAGCCATTTGCCGGTCCCGGGAGCCCATACTTCAAGATCGTAACATTTCGCTGCGGCGAAACTAAGGTCACCGGAGGCAAGCAGGACGACACGGTAGGGCAATCCCAACGCCTCAAGAATTTCTTCCGCATCCCGTCTTAGCGTTTCCAGTTCTTCAAAAGATTTTTCTGGATGGGCGAATTTCACAAGTTCTACCTTGTCGAATTGATGCACACGAATCAACCCCCGAGTGTCTTTGCCGTAGGATCCGGCTTCGCGGCGGAAGCAAGCAGTGTAGGCTGCGTATTTAATTGGCAGCTGCTCTTCCTCAAGAACCTCATCACGATGAAGATTCGTCACGGGCACTTCGGCTGTGGGGATCAAAAACAGGTCGTCGTCCTTAAGGTAATACATGTCCTCTTCCAATTTTGGGAGTTGCCCTGTTCCCAGCATGCTATTACGGTTCACGAGATACGGGGGAGCAATTTCGGTATAACTATGCTTCTCGGTGTGAAAATCCAGCATGAAATTAATAAGCGCTCTTTCCAATCTGGCTCCAGAGCCCTTCAACAGACTGAAGCCGCTTCCTGCGATTTTCCCTGCCTGAACAAAGGAAAAATATCCCAATGATTCCCCTAACTCTATATGTGATTTTGGGTTAAAGCTGAAGATGGGCGGCTTCCCCCATTCCTTAACTACCTTATTAGAAGCCGCACTACCCATTGGGACAGTTTCATGGGATAAATTTGGGATATTGAGCATAAAATCTAGTATTTTTTTGTCTATATCACCCATTTTTACATTAAAATCATCTATTTTTTGGGATATGATCTTCATAGCCTCGATTTTGGCGGAAGCGTCTTTCCCAAGCTTTTTGGAGGCGCTTATTTCGTCATTGCCTTGGTTACGTTCGTGTTTTAAAGCCTCAACTTCCTGAAGCACTTGTCTTCTTTTTTCTTCGATGGCCAGAAATTCGTCGAGCTTGACATCAACGCCCTTGGCTTTCATCCCTTTTTTGACTTCTTCGGGGTGTTCTTTAATATATTTGAGGTCCAACATAGGAAGGCTCTGTTATTTTGAGAATTAGGAAATCAGAAAGCGTAAAAAGACAGAATTCACGTTTTCTGCTTGGTTGATTCTTTTGGGGTCTGGGTCTCGTCGGCATCATCCTCTTCGCTGGAGACAACACGTATAGCTGAAGCGACCTGATCTTTTTCCTTAAGCCTTATGACTCGAACTCCCTGACTGTTTCTTCCGCACAGACGAATGCTTTCCACAGAAGTACGAACAACCATTCCCCCCGATGTCATAATAATGATTTCATCATCATCGCGGGCGCTAAGTACGTCCACGACATGCCCGTTCTTAGCTGTTACCTTAATATTAATAATTCCCTTCCCGCCTCGCGATTGTAACCTGTAATCCTTAAATCGGGTACGTTTCCCAAATCCTTTGCTCGCCACGGTCAGCACAGACGCTTCGTTATCCACAATTTCGCAGGAAATCACCTCATCTTTTTTATCGAGCCTGACCCCTCTGACGCCTGAGGCTGTCCTGCCCATTTCGCGGGCCTGCGTCTCCTTGAAGCGAATCGATTTCCCGCTGCGGGTGGCAAGAAAGATTTCGTTCTTTCCTGTCGTGATCTTGCAGTCTACAAGAAGATCCCCGGTTTTTAGCGTGATGGCAGCGAGGCCGGTCTGGCGGGGCTTAGCGTAGGCGGCTAGATTGGTTTTCTTGATCTGACCATTCTTGGTTGCCATAAGAAGAAAAAGTTTTTCGTCAAACTCCTTCACCTGAAGACAGCCTGTGATCTTCTCGTCTTGGCCCAGAGCCAGAAGATTGACGATGGCCTTTCCTTTGGCAACGCGGGAGGCTTGAGGGATTTCATAGGCCTTTCTGGCATAAACGCGCCCCGTGTTGGTGAAGAACAATATATGATCATGCGTGGAAGCTAGAAAAAGCTGTTTGATAAAGTCTTCTTCCTGCATGCCGGCCCCCGTGACCCCCTTCCCGCCGCGCCGCTGGCGCCGATACTGGCTGACCGGAATGCGCTTGATATAACCCGAGTGGCTGATCGAAATCAGGACGTCCTCCTCCGCAATCAAATCCTCAATTTCAATATCCGTCTCATCCCGGACCACTTGTGTCCTGCGCTCATCGCCGTAACGTTTCTTCAGCTCTTTGACTTCTTCGCTTATAATTTCAGAAACTTTCTTTTTACTTTTGAGCACGGACTTGAGGTACTCGATTTTCTTGATCAGCTCCAAATATTCCTCGTCAATCTTTTCTCTCTCCAGAGCCGTCAGTCTCTGAAGCTGCATTTCCAGAATGGCTTTTGCTTGAACCGCGGTCAGATTGAAATTTTTTAGCAGCCCCTCGGCGGCCAGTTCGGGGCTTTTGGAAGCGCGAATAATCTTGATCACCTTATCAAGATTGGCAATGGCAATTTTCAGTCCTTCCAAAATATGGGCCCGTTTCTCCGCCCGGTCCAAATCAAAACGCGTCCGCCGTGTCACCACTTCCACGCGGTGGTTCAGATAGGCTTCAAGCATCTCCTTTAGATTGAGAACTTTCGGCTGCCCATCGACAAGAGCCAGCATGATCACGCCAAAGGTTTCCTGAAGCTGCGTATGCTTGTAAAGCTGGTTGAGAATAATCTGGGGGTTTTGGTCTTTCTTGATTTCAATAACGATTCTCATCCCTTCGCGGTCGGACTCGTCCCGGAGATCGTAGATGCCCTCGACTTTTTTGTCTTCAGCCAGCTTGGCGATGGCCGCGATCAAATTGGACTTGTTGACCATATAAGGAATTTCGGTGATCACAATGGCTTCTTTCTTGGGCCCTTCTTCAATGATGGCTTTGGCGCGAACCACAATTCTCCCCCGTCCATTTTCATAAGCTCCTTTGACGCCGTCCCAACCGCAGATCAATCCTCCCGTCGGGAAATCTGGCGCCTTGACAAACTTGCGCAGATCCTTCACGGAGATTTCAGGATTTTCGATAAGGGCTGTGATGCCATCGACGATTTCCGAAAGATTGTGGGGCGGGATGTTGGTGGCCATGCCCACGGCAATGCCGCTTGACCCGTTGATGAGCAGATTGGGGAGCTTGGCCGGGAGAACCGTTGGTTCCTGGAGAGATTCGTCAAAGTTGGGGACAAAGCTCACGGTTTCCTTCTCCAGATCGGTCAGAAGTTCGTCGGCAATCTGTGCCAGGCGAGCCTCGGTATAACGCATAGCGGCCGCATTGTCTCCGTCGACGGAACCAAAATTCCCCTGGCCATCCACCAGCGGATACCGCAAGGAGAAACTCTGCACCATTCTGACCAGGGTTTCGTAAACAGCCGTGTCTCCGTGAGGATGAAATTTCCCCAAGACCTCTCCAACAATTCGGGCAGATTTCTTGTGCGGTTTGTTGTGGGGCACCCCGAGTTCCGACATAGCAAAAAGAATTCTTCTATGCACCGGTTTCAAGCCGTCACGGACATCCGGAAGCGCGCGTCCCACAATCACGCTCATGGCGTAATCAATGTAGGAGTGCTTCATCTCATCTTCAATCGCAATAGGAACGATTTTCTCGTTCATGGCGTAAATCGACTTAGGCTGGGATGGCTCTGCAGGATCTTGCGGTGGCGGTGTTTTTTTGTCGTCTTCTTTCATGGTCTGCTCATTTTGGCGCTTGTTGCTCCTTGTACAATATATTAAATGAGGGGTCGGGGTGTTTTCCGCCCCCTCATCCTGAGCGGAGGCTCGCAAAGCGGGCCGAAGCGAAGGATCTCATTAATGAGATCCTTCGGTCGCCCTTCCTGCCCGCCGGCAGGCGGGCGGGCTTCCTCAGGATGAGCCCTCGGAGAAAGGAAAAA
>Ga0209515_10002731_pt1 | contig 26466 bp, 25 predicted proteins | sample Subgroupgradi54m_FD_187454 | JGI IMG/M metagenome (GOLD analysis project Ga0209515, IMG submission 187454) | Subsurface groundwater microbial communities from S. Glens Falls, New York, USA - GMW60B uncontaminated upgradient, 5.4 m (SPAdes)... ... | reverse complement strand
ACCCGCCGATGGAATCCTAAGATGTCTCCGTACATCTATGGTTCTAGAAATAACATTCATATTATTGATCTTCAAAAATCCGCTAAAGAACTTAAAAAAGCGTTGCGTTTTACTGAAGAGCTAACCTTGCAGGGCGGCCACTTTCTTTTTGTCGGAACCAAAAGACAGGCCCAAGCAATTGTGAAAGAGGAAGCTACTCGTTGTGGATCTTTTTATCTGACCACGCGCTGGGTTGGCGGCACGCTGACTAATTTCGCGACGATTAGAAAAAGCATCAATCATTTTCAGGAAATGGAGAAGATGCTTGCCGAGGGAGTTCTCGATGTTTTAAACAAAAAAGAGGGCAGAAAATTTCAAAGAGAACTTCAGGCGTTGAGGCTTAAATACGAAGGGGTAAAAACCATGGATCGTATGCCCAATGCCTTATTTATCGTGGATCCGACCGAAGAAGAGTCGGCAACGATGGAAGCGACAAGAGTGAATATACCGATTGTGGCTATTTGCGATACCAACACAGATCCCGATTTAATTGATTATCCTATTCCGGGCAATGATGACGCCTTGCGGTCCGTTCGCTTTTTTGTTCAGGCGGTAGCTCAAAGTATTTTAGACGCCAAAGCTAAGTTGAAACCCGCCGAAGAACAGCCCATCCCGGCTGTCGAAGAGCCTATCCCGACGACCGAAGAACCTGCTCCAGTTGTTGTTGACAAATCGACGACAGCGGTATGAGTACTCCAGCCGTTTTAGATAACAAGCTTGTTCTTGATTTGCGCAACAAAACAGGAGCCGGCTTTCTGGATTGCCAAAAAGCTCTCAAGGAAACCGCGGGAGACTTAAATCAAGCGGTTGAACTTATAAGAAAGAAAGGTTTGGCATCGGCCGCCGCTAGAGTGGGTCGTACGACGAAAGACGGTCTAGTCGCGAACTATATTCACCATGGCGGGAAAATTGGAGTTTTACTCGAAATCAATTGTGAAACTGATTTCGTGGCAAAAACTCAAGAATTCCAGGATTTGGCTAAGGAATTAGCTATGCAGGTAGCCGCGACGAGTCCCAAATGGGCGCGCAAAGAAGATGTTCCCGAGGCAATCGTGAACAAAGAAAAAGAGATCTACGCTTCTCAAGCGCAAGCCACCGGGAAACCCCAGCAAGCTATTGAGAAAATGGCCGAAGGTAAGCTTTCTAAGTTTTTTACGGAAGTTTGCCTGTTAGAACAGAATTCGGTTCGGGATACCTCCGGTAAAACTAAAGTTAAAGATTTGATCGCTCAGGTTTCCGCTAAAGTTGGCGAAAATCTCAGTGTTCGCCGCTTTGTTCGATATCAAGTTGGGGAAGATCTGGACGGATGATCCCTACCTCTACAACAAATAAGCCTAAATACAAACGCGTTTTACTGAAACTTTCCGGAGAGGCCCTCCTGGGCAAACAAGATCGCGGCATTGACACCAAAGCTCTGGCTCGCATTGCCTCAGAAATCAAATTAGCTTACAAGGTTGGCGCTCAACTTGCCATTGTTATTGGCGGCGGCAATATTTGGCGCGGCGGCAGTGAAGAGGCGGCTAACATAGACCGTGTTACAGCCGACAACATGGGAATGCTAGCGACTATTATCAACGGTCTTGCCTTGCAAGATGCTTTAGAATCGGTCGGCGTGCCCACTCGCGTTCAGACCGCCATTGAAATTACCAAATTAGCCGAGCCCTACATTCGGCGCCGCGCTATCCGTCATTTAGAAAAAAGAAGGGTGGTCATTTTTGCGGGAGGCATTGGGTCTCCTTACTTCACGACAGACACGACAGCCGCGCTTCGCGCCATTGAGATGGACGCTCAGGTTTTGCTTAAAGCCACCAAGGTAGACGGTGTTTACAGCGAAGATCCCAAGAAAAATCCAAAGGCAAGTAAATACAATAGGTTAAGTTTTGAAGAGGCCATTTCGAAGCGTTTAAAGATTATGGACACTTCCGCGTTTAGCTTGTGCATGGACAACAAGCTGCCCGTTTTGGTTTTTAATTTGACGGTTTCAGGCAACATAGCCAAAGCTGTTCGAGGGGAAAAAGTCGGCACTGTTGTAGAATGAAAAAGTCTTGAAGTCCATAGGTCTTTATGTCTTTAAGTCATGAAAAATAAAGAAGGCTCAAGATTAAATGCTGTGGACCTAAAGACTCAAAGACTTGCAGACTTAAAGACTTAAATATATGAGCGTTCCGGCGCATTTTAGTGTTTTTGGTCAGGCGGTCCAAAAAAGTTTGGATCAGCTTAAGCAGGACTGTATGGGCTTGCGAACCAATCGCGTGAGTCCGAATTTGCTCGATCGTGTCCGTGTGAACGCTTATGGCGGTGATGTTCCGATTCAGCAGGTGGCGACTATTGGAGTGATGGACGCGCGCACATTGGAAATCCGTCCCTGGGACACACAGGTCATCGCTGAAATTGAGAAAGCTCTGCAAAAATCCGATATCGGTGTTAGCCCAAACAATGATGGGCACGTTTTGCGCCTTAATTTTCCCGCTTTAACGCAGGAGCGAAGGGGGGAATTGGCCAAGATCGCTAAAAAATACGCGGAAGAAGCCCGTGTACGAGTGCGCAATGCCAGGCGTGACGCGCAAGAGGAAGCGATTTCTAAGGCTCTAAAGGATAAAAAGATTACCGAAGATGAAAAATTCAGGCGCCAGACGGAACTTGATGGGCTGACCAATAAATTTATTGCCGACATCGACCACCTGTTAGCCGCCAAAGAAAAAGAAATCTTCGAAGTCTAGGGACCGTGAGGGAATAATTTGAACATTTGGGAAGCTGAGATTGGGTTCAGTGCGAGGCGCACCGGAACGAGCAATGTGTAAACATTGTAAGTGAGGAGTAACGAAGCAATGGACCCAATATCGGCTTCCCCCCGAAGGGGCTGGACGATTTTGCCCCAGATTTTTGCGTGTCCTCGCAACCGTACTCAAGAGTACGCTTGCTGCGGGCCACTTCAATCCGGTGCAAAATCATCTCAGCCAAATTGTTCAAATTATTCCCTCACGGTCCCTCAGGTTCAGACTTTTCTAATTTAGTGCAGACCAAAGTCAGCGAAATCCAGAGTTATTTTTATTCTTGCGATTCTTTGTACAAACAATTGAATTTGCAGCGCGTTCCCAAGCACATCGCTATTATTATGGATGGCAATGGTAGATGGGCTAAGCAAAGAGGCTTCATGAGAATTCGAGGTCACGAGCATGCTCGTACCAGTGTTCGTGAATGCGTCAAAACTTGCGGGGAGTTGGGTGTCAAAGCGCTGTCTTTGTTCGCGTTTTCCACTGAAAACTGGAGCAGGCCTAAAGAGGAAGTAGACTTTCTTTTTAAACTCTTCCAGATGACTTTGGAGCAGGAAGGGGATGAGCTTAATAAAAGCAGTGTTTTTTTACGTGTTTCCGGTGATAGGACTCAACTTCCGGATTGGTTAAATAAAACTCTTGATAGCTCCATTAAGAATTTAAGCGGTAACCATGGACTTGTGCTGAATTTAGCGGTAAATTATGGCGGCAAACAGGATATTTTGCAAGCCGTGAATAAAGTGATTAGCGTGGGATCAAAAATTACGGAAGGGGAATTTGAAAAAGCGCTTTATACGAATGGGTTGCCGGATGTGGATTTGTTGATTCGCACTAGCGGGGAGCTGAGAATTTCAAACTTCTTTTTGTGGCAGGCGGCGTACGCGGAACTTTATTTTACGCCCGTTCTGTGGCCTGATTTTAGGCGGGAGCACCTTTTGGAGGCGATTTTGGATTTTCAAAAACGCAATCGTCGTTTTGGAGCTATCTAGGAATGCTTTTACCCAGAATCCTAACTGCCATTGTTGGAATCCCCTTGATTCTTGGCGCGATCTATATAGGAAGTGTGCCATTTCTTGTTTTGGTTTGGGGTATTAGTTTGCTCGCGCTTTACGAAGTGTTTGGTATTTTTAAAAAAATGGGACACGCCGTGCACAGCGTTTTTGGACTTTTTTTGGCTTCCGCGCTATATCTTGTTTTTATAGCGCCCGGCTCTGTTGAGCCGCAATATCTTTTGCCCTTAAAGAGCCCGCCCTTGCTTGGCCTAGCGTTGACGCTGGTTATTGTGATTTTAAGTTTATGGGAGCTGTTTCATATCAAAAGCCGCTCAATGGTCCGCACGGGTCTCACAGTTTTCGCTATTTTATTCACAGTGTGGCCGATTGCTCACCTGGTTCTATTGCGGGATCTGGCTCCCCTAGGGAAAATCTGGTGCTATTTTCTCATGACAATTATTTGGACAACGGATTCTTTCGCTTATATCAGCGGCATGCTTTTGGGAGGTAAAAAATTGGCTCCCAAAATTTCACCTAAGAAAACAATCGTTGGATTTTTGGGTGGCTTGGTTGGCGGTTTCGCGGCCAGCGCTTTGTGGTGGTATTTTAGTTTTAGACAGGAAAATTTCAGTTTTCAAGAGATTGTGATATTGGGAACCGTCTTGGCCGGAGTTTTTGGGCAGTTGTCCGATTTGGTGGAATCGATGCTAAAAAGAGAAGCGCAGATTAAAGATTCTGCCAATATTTTACCTGGGCATGGGGGGATTTTAGATCGTTTTGACAGCTTTATTTTCACGGCCCCCTTACTCTATTACTACTTAGCTTTCCGATAGCATGCCGGGAATGTCTTATATGAAATCAGCACAAAAGGTTGTGATCTTGGGATCCACGGGATCTGTGGGTAAAAGCACGGTAGATGTGCTCCTAAAAGATAAAAATAAATTTAAAGTCAATTTGCTCGCGGCTCATTCGAATCATGAGTTGTTAGAGCGTCAAGCCAAACAACTGCATTGCGCCACGTCTTATCTTCATGACCAGGCCTCGCGTAAGAAAGTTAGAGGATTGCGATTGCTGAATCAAGGTTCCTTACTGGGTTTTTTAGCGACTCAAAATTTTGATATCTGCGTCTTCGCGATTACGGATTTCGAGCTTTCTACAAAAGCTTTGGAGACAATTCTTAAGCGAACGGATCGGAGCATTCGCGTCGCGCTTGCCTCCAAAGAAACGGTGGTTGTTTTTGGAAGATATTTTAGGCGTTTAGCCGCCAAGAATGGCCATACCATTTTGCCCTTAGATTCTGAGCCCTCTGCCATATTCCAATGTCTTGGCAGTTTGGGCGGCGACGGAAAGTTAGAAAAAATATATTTAACGGCAACCGGGGGGCCGTTTTATCGAAACGATCTCGATCATCGCAAAGTGACCCCGGCATTGGCGCTGGCCCATCCCATTTGGAAAATGGGGCCCAAAATAACCATTGATTCGGCCACTCTCATGAATAAAGCTTTTGAGTTGATGGAAATTTGCAATTTGTTTGACGTGAGGGCGGATGATGTTCAAATTTTGGTCCATCCGCAGTGCGTGATCCACTCTATGGTTGCCATGAAAAACGGCACGATATTGGCCCAATTGGGGCCTGCCGATATGCGTTTGCCCATCCATTTTGCTTTGCATTGGCCCGATGGATTTAGTCAGGACACAGCGAGTCGACATTTGCTTGTCGAGGAAATGAACACACTGACTTTTGAAAAACCTGATTTTAAACGTTTTCCTTGCTTGAAAATAGCGCTCGAAGTAGCTACTCTTAGTGACAGAGAAGGCGGTTTGCTCGCGCGGGCGGCTTTGGTGGGAGTGGACGAGGCGCTGGTGGGGAAATTTATAAACGGAAAAATCAATTTTGCTGATATGCCCAAAATACTTAAAAAGGTAACGCGTGAGGCGAGGCGCAGAATCAAGCGTTTAAATTTGCAAAATACTTTGGTTGGCGCTATGAGTATGTATAACTGGGCGAAAGAGGTGGCATTGTGAGTATTGGAATAATTTTGGGTGTTTTTATTGCTTTAAGTTTGGTTGTTTTTTTACATGAGTTTGGACATTTTGCCGTTTGCAAGCTAACCGGAATTCGCGTGTTACGCTTTGCTTTTGGTTTTGGCCCCGAGATTATTGGGATTACTCGCGGAGACACCCGTTATTCTTTATGCGCGTTTCCTTTGGGCGGATTTGTAAAACCTGCCGGTGAGGATCCCGAGGAAATGTCGGGCGCTCCCGGTGAATTTTTCGCGGCAAGTTGGCAGGCGCGCACTCTGGTGGCTTTAGCGGGCCCTTTCATGAATTATGTTTTAGCCTTTTTTATTTTTTGGCTGGCGTTTAGTTTTTTTGGATTGCCTGATCATTCCAAGGAGTCGCTGGTCGGTGTTGTCTTGCAGGGTTCCCCCGCGGAGCAGGCGGGTGTTTTGCCCGGTGATAGAGTAACGGGTATCGTTATTACCAAATCAGCACAAGAGAAGCAGATCGTCAGCTGGGATGAGCTATCCGATTTAATCCATCACTATCCCAATGAAGCTTTGAAGTTGCGTGTTCAGCGTGACAGTCGGAATATCGATTTAAGCGTTCAAAGCGGGCAGGACCCGGCTTCCGGTATAGGATTAATTGGCATCGCGCCCGCTACGGTTTATGTGAAGGTCGGGCCTTTCAAGGCTTGCGCTCTAAGCGCGGAGCAGTTGGTGCGTTGGTCTACCTCAACATTGAGCTATTTGGCAAAAAGAATTTGGCACAGAGAAAAACTTGGCCTCTCCGGGCCGGTGGGTATCGTGCAAATGATGGGCAAAGCGGCCAAATCCGGCTGGGATGATTTTCTGGGCTTGCTGGCGGTCGTTTCTGTCGCTATCGGGCTTTTCAATTTGTTTCCAATTCCGCTTTTGGATGGGGGTCATGTTCTTTTTTATCTTTGGGAGGGAATTTCAAGAAGAAAACTTACGCGTAAATTTTTGATTCGAGGCAACGCGGTCGGCATGGTGATTTTGGTGCCTATTTTTCTTCTCGCTTTTTATAACGATATCGAAAGAATTGTCGTAGCGAAAAGCAAGAAAGCTAAAACGGAATTTCAGGAAATCTTAAAGAAGTAAAAATGCTTTTCTCCAAGGCTTTTATTCCCACGCTTCGCGAAGATCCGGTTGAAGCGGATGCTGTCTCCCAAAAACTCTTAATTCGCGGCGGCTATATCCGCAAAGTGGCTTCAGGAATTTACGAGTGGTTGCCTTTGGGCTTAAGGGTGCTCAAGAAAGTAGAAAACATTATCAGAGAAGAAATGAACGCCGCCGATGGACAAGAAGTTTGGTTGCCCGTTGTGCAGCCCAAAGAGCTTTGGCAGAAGACTGGGCGTTGGGCGAAGTATGGCAAAGAGCTTTTAAGATTTAAAGATCGCAAAGACGCGGAATTCTGTTTGGCCCCGACGGCCGAAGAAGTGATGACCGATATTGTGACCAGTCATCTGCGAAGTTGGCGCGAGTTGCCCTTGATGCTGTATCAGTTTGGAACCAAATTTCGAGATGAAATCCGTCCGCGTTTTGGAATTATGCGGGGGCGTGAGTTTTACATGTGGGACGCGTATTCTTTCCACGCGGACGATAGTGATGTCGATCGCTACTACGAGGTCATGAAGGCGGCTTACTCTAAGGCGTTTGATCGCATAGGCCTTACTTATCGAATCGTGGAGGCTGAGACCGGAGCCATCGGCGGTAATTTTTCTCATGAGTTTATGGTTTTAGCCGATACGGGGGAAGATGATCTTCTATTTTGCAACAGTTGCTCCTACGCGGCGAATTTAGAGCGAGCGGAGTGCGCCCCCTTAGAAATCGCAAATCGCAAATCGCAAATCGCAAATTCTCCCTTGTCCCAGGACGTCCACACGCCGGGCGCTTATAGCGTGGATGACGTTTCTAAGATGCTCAAAATTGACAAAAAGCAGTTCGTTAAAACAATGTTTTACTGGGCGGATAATGATCAGCCGGTAATTTGCTTGGTGCGAGGCGATCACGCGCTCAATGAAGCGAAATTAAAAAGAGTATTGGGTTGCGAGGATTTGCGTTTGATGGATGAAAAAGGATATGAAACTCTTTGCGGAGCCCCGGTTGGTTTTTGCGGCCCGCAAGACTTAATAAAACGGGCAAAACAATCCAACCCTAAGGCTAGGGTAATCGGGGATTGGATGATTTCCGGCATTACCGATGGCGTATCCGGCGCCAATCGTAAAGATTATCATAGCGTTCACCTTGCTTTTAAGCGTGATTTTGACGCGGAGGGTCTTTTTGATTTGCACACCGCGACCACGGAAGACGTATGTCCTAGATGCAAAAAATCTCAATTGGTAGCCCAGAAGGGTATTGAGGTTGGGCATGTTTTTAAATTAGGAACTAAATACTCCAAAACGATGAACACTGTTTACGTTGATCAAAACGGTAAAGAGCATGTCTGTGTGATGGGAACCTATGGTATCGGAGTGTCTCGAATTGTCGCGGCAAGTTGCGAGCAAAACCACGATGAGAAGGGAATCATCTGGCCCCGGGGGATCTGTCCCTACGAGGTTGAAATTGTGGCTTTAGACATGCATGACGAGAGAACCAGCCGCGTGGCGCACGGGTTGTATCAAGATTTTAAAAGTCAGGGGCTTGAGGTTATCTTGGATGATCGTGACGCGCACGCGGGTGTTAAGTTTAACGATGCTGATTTGATCGGCGCGCCGGTGCGGGTGATTTTGGGAAATCGCAATTTGGCGAAAGGGCAGGTTGAAATCAAACTGCGTAATCAGAAGACCCCAAAACTAGTGGCTTTAGATCAAGCGGTTGTTTCCGTAAAACTTGAACTAGCTAACTTCGCGGTGTGATCGTGAGTCGTGAGTCGATAGTCGACAGAAATTTCCCATCTCCCCGTCATTCCCGCGTAGGCGGGAATCTAGATTCACTTGGAAACTGGACCCCCGCCTTCGCGGGGGTGACGAAGAAATATCAGAATTTTGGGTAAGTCGGCCACAATCATGCAGTTAAAAAATAAAGTTGCTTTAGTTACCGGCGCTTCCAGCGGTATTGGCAAAGCTATCGCTTATGAGTTGCTCAAGCGCGGAGCTTTCTGCGCGATTGCCAGTCGTAATCAGCAGGTGTTAGAAAGCATGGCTGGCGAATGGATCAAAGAAAATGAGAACTACCGTGAACGTCTTTGCGTAATTCCACTGGACGTTACCCGAGAAGATCAGTGTCGGCAGGCAGTTGAGCAGGTTGTCGCTCGCTGGGGTAGGTTGGAAATTTTAGTTAACAATGCCGGCTACGGCGTTTATGGTCCGATTGAAAAGACCTCTTCGGAGGTAGCAAAGGCCTTGTTTGATACCAATTTTTTTGGCACCTGCTCGGTTACGCGCGCCGCATTGTCCCACATAAAAAAATCGAAGGAAAGTTATATTGTGATGATATCCTCTGTCGCGGGCAAAATAGCCGTGCCATGGATGGGTTATTATTGCGCTTCCAAATTCGCCATGAATGCCTTTGCCGACTCGTTAAGACCGGAACTTTTGCCTTATGGAACGCAAGTCTTAACCGTAATGCCTGGGCCTGTAAAAACAGCTTTTCGAGAAAACGCGCGTTCTGTCACCGGAATAAACTTCGCTCCCAGCTTTTTTGGGGGCGAAGGCCCTTCGTCCCTCAGGGACTCGGCGGGTCCCGGACCTCTGGGCCGGGGTCGTGGTGCTGAAGAAATTGCCATTGCCACCTGTGACGCTATGGAAAAGAATAAAAGAGAAATCGTGCCGGGGTTCGGCAATAAAGTCAACATTTTTCTAAGAAAAAACTTCATGGCGCTTTCCGATAGATTGCTCGCCAGAATTTTAGGTCCCTGGTAATAAAACCGTGAGAAGTGAGACGTTGGACGTGAGAAGTATCGAAGCGGCGCTTCGGGAAGATAAAGCGTGGCAGGATATTACCACTGCGAGTTTTCTGCCGAAGGATTCGGTTATTCAAGCCGAAGTGGTATTTAAAGGCGAAAGAGCTATTCTCTGCGGTGGGAAAATTTTAAAACAAGTTTTCCAGGCTCGAGATCGTAACCTTAAAGTTCGGGTATTAGTCGCGGAAGGTTCCGAGATTAGAAAAGGGACTCGAGTCGCGCGTGCGAGCGGCAAAGCCGCGGGTATTTTATCCGCTGAGCGCGTGGCGCTTAATTTTTTATGCCATCTCACCGGTATCGCGACTCGTGTTCATCAATTTGTGAGTTTGTCTAAAAAACGGATTATGATTTCAGATACCCGCAAGACCCATCCTTTGTTGCGTGATTTTGAGAAATACGCTGTGAAAGTTGGCGGCGGCGCGCCCCATCGCGGGGATTTGGCTTCTATGGCCATGGTCAAAGACAACCACTTGATAGCCATGCGGCGCTATTATGGCGCGCGCTGGAGTAGTGAACTCGCGAAAAGAACCCGGCAGATACAGCGGCGCGGCTTGGAAGTCGAAATTGAAGCGCAAAGTATTAAAGAATTGAAAGAAATTTTGCCCGCGAAGCCGGATTGGATAATGCTCGATAACATGGGTGGTCATCTTAAAGAAGCTATTGCTGTTATTGGCGAATATGCTCCCAAAACTAAAATCGAGGTTTCAGGCGGCGTGACCTTAGAGGATATTCCGAAGCTGTCTTTATTTCCAATCCACCGCGTTTCGATGGGTTCCTTGACCTACGGGGCATCTTTTGCCGATTTTAGTTTGGAGGTGCTTTAATGGCGAGTAGAGCGCACCTGGTTGAATGTCCATATTGCCGAGCCACGATGGAAGTGGAGGCGGCTTCCGGACGAGTGCTCAATAAGTGGGAAAAACGGAATAAATCCCTTCCAACGGAAGAAAAGTTTAAGGAAGCGCTGGATCAAGAAAAACACGGCAAGGATAAGCTTTCTCAATATTTTCAGGGCGCTCAATCGCAAATGGAGCAGAATAAAAAGAAAGCCGAGGAACTCTTTAAAGAGAATCTGAAAAAAATTAAAAAGAGCGATTAGGTAGTGGTGGTGAACGAAGAATCTAGGGTTATTGAACGTATGATGCGAGGGTGCCCTTTCGGCAGCCGAGTCTATCATTACGATGTTGTAGAGTCCACTCAAATTGAGGCTAAGCGTTTGGCGCAAGCAAAATCCCCGGAAGGGACTCTGGTGATCGCCAGGGTACAAACCAAGGCTTACGGACGCAGGCAAACCGCTTGGGACTCGAAAGCGGGCGGGCTTTGGTTTTCTCTGGTGCTTTATCCAAAATTTTCCCCGGATTACGGAGAAGCATTTTCGCTGGCCATTGCCAAGAGTATTGAGATTGCCCTAAGTAAGAGTATTGAGGGCGCTTCTTTTGAAACTAAAGCTCCTAACGATATTCTGGCTGTAACCAGCCATGGAATGAAAAAAAAGGTTTGCGGTATCCTCTGCGAAACTCAAATTAGCCTGGATTCCAGAACTTTTTCCAATCGCCAATCGCCAATCGCCAATCGCCAATCATATGATTGGCTGGTTCTTGGCGTTGGGCTTAACGTAAATAATATTGTGGATGAATCTTTGAAAGATACCGCGGTGACTTTGGAGGAGTTGGCGGGCTCGCCCGTCCCTCGCATGCCTTTACTAAAAACTATTCTTCAAGATCTTAGCTCAGTCTACTTGCAGACTATTTTGGCGTAAATCGCGCTCAAAATTTCTCCTATTTCATTGATCGCCGCTTCTGTATCTGAATTTTGGACGGCTAGAGCGTCAATCCTTGCGACAATATCTTCTTGAGTTGATCTTGTTTTGGCGCATACGTCCTCATCCGCGGGTGTGGGCAGTTCTCTTATTTTTAGATAACCAGGTGACTTATATTTGTAATCAGGATGATCTAAATCTCTTCGCAAATTTGCGGTCGCTTCTGCGTTTTTTTCAGTGTAGGGTTCAAGAATGGTTAGGTTTCCGTCTATTTTTATTTTGGCGCTTTGGGATATCCAGGACTTCGTTCTCTTTTCTTTCAGAGTGTTACGCATTTGATCAATTCGAACATTCGCTGATTGCCAGTTTTGTAGCGCTTCCTCTAGCCTGTCCATAATGGTGATATCAATTAAAACTGAGCAAAATTTTAGATTCGTGGGTGGGTTCAAAGCGCGCTCAACATTCGCGTACGGATCTTCCGGTACGAAAGAGACTTCTGTCGCAAATTTTCGGGCTTCATTCAGCGCGGCTCGCGCTTGAGCAAGATTATTGGCCAGAGCTTGCTGTATTTGTTGTAAATCTTGAACTTGAAGGATTCGTTCTGCCGCGCGCTCGCCACAGAAATGGCCTTGCTTTTTTTTAGATTGACCCATGGATTGAGTCACAGCGAAAACTGTGAGCATGAATATAAGTCCGGCGCGCACTTAGATAGCATAGCTCAAGCCCAGTTTGTTTGCTATATATAGTCAATTTTTACCAATAAAAAATTTGGGATAATGAATCTAACGCAATGCCAGAAATAAAAGCTGATCTGTCTAAGGTTCGGCTTGTCCTTCTTAAAAAACGTCATAGCAAAGTGCACCTTGCGAATCTCGGAGGTACTCCGCGGCAAGGTATTTCTTTTCAAAAGTATTGGGAGAATCTGCCCAATATTCTCGCAGTCCAAAATTTAAAACTTCTTGTTGACAAAATCCGCCAGGCCAAAAAGAATCGAAGGCCCATTCTGATTTTTTTTGGCGCTCACGTGATCAAAGTTGGTTTATCGCGCTACGTAGAGGTTTTAATGGAAAAAGGCTTTGTTAGCGCGTTTGCCACCAACGGCGCGGGATTAATTCACGATTTTGAGCTGGCTTTTGGGGGAGAAACGAGCGAGGACGTAGCTGTTAATCTAAAAAAGGGAACTTTTGGTTTTGCCAAGGAAACCGGAGATAACCTAAATCGTTGGGCGAAAGAAGCGGCGGCGAAATCTCGCGGCCTAGGCTCTTATGTTGGGGAAACAATTTTAAAAAGCAAATTTCCTAACAAAAACCTGAGCTTGTTCGCCAAGGCTTACGCCTTAGGCGTTCCGGCGACGGCGCATGTCGCTATTGGCACTGATATTATTTATCAGCATCCCAGCTGTGATGGAGCGGCTTGGGGTAAAGCCAGTTATGAAGACTTCAAAATTTTTGCTGGAATGGTGGGGAAGTTGGCCAGTGGCGGCGGTGTTGTCATGAATTGGGGTTCGTCTGTTTTGATGCCGGAGGTGTTTTTGAAGGCTTTGGCAATTAATAAAAATTTAGGAAAGAGTTTTAAAAATTTGACTTGCGCTAATTTTGACATGATTCCCCATTACCGGCCGAGAGTCAATGTGCTGGAGCGGCCGACGCAAGAAGCGGGATCGATCGCCTTAAATTTTATCGGTCATCATGAAATCTTGTTGCCCCTGTTGGCTCAGGCGTTAATAGAAATCGATGAATAAAATAAGTAAAAGCCGCCTCCAGGATATAGTTCATCGCTTCTCGGAACATTCTTTGCTCGTTGCGGGTGATTTGATGATGGATCGTTTCGTCTGGGGTAGGGTGGATCGTATTTCTCCGGAAGCTCCCGTTCCCGTTGTGGAGGTAACCCGCGAGGAAGATTGCCCCGGAGGCGCGGGGAATGTCGTTTTTAATTTAGTCGCTTTGGAAGCCAAAGCCTATGCCAGCGGCATTGTCGGTATGGACGCCGTTGGCGAAAAGTTGGTTCGCGATTTTGAATATAAGGGCATTAATGTTGAGGGAATTCTTTTAGACCCGGCGAGACCGACAAGCTTAAAAACCAGAGTCATCGCCACGCATCAGCATATTGTGCGCTTTGACAAAGAGTCCAAACTCGCTATTACGCGTGATTTTGAAAGCAGATTCTTGAATATTTTGAAACCTCTCATTAGTCAGGTTTCGGCCGTCATTCTTTCTGATTATGGTAAGGGTTTGATTACGCCGCGGCTAATTAGCTGGATTACATCTCAGGCCAAAAAAATGGGTAAAGCCGTTTTTGTGGATCCGAAACCCGAGAATTTTAAGCTTTATAAAAATGTAACTTGCGTTACCCCAAACACGGCGGAAGCCTTTTTGGGAATGGGTAAGCTGCCAAAAAATGACGATGAGCAAATTGAATCTATCGGTAAAGAAATCATGAGGGCTTTGTTCTTGAAGGAACTTGTAATTACTCGCGGCGCTAAGGGAATGAGTTTATTTAAGTTAAATGCCGGCCGATCGGGATCCCTCAGTGTGACTCATATACCGACGCGCGCTAAAGAAGTTTTTGACGTGACCGGTGCCGGAGACACGGTGATTGCCACCTACGCTTTGGCTCGTTGCGCCTCTGCCACGCCTTTAGAGGCGGCGCAATTGGCTAATTTGGCAGCGGGTGTGGTGGTTGGCAAAGCGGGCACGGCTACCGTTCATCGCCAGGAGTTGCTTGAAGCTGTGGAAGAGGGAGTTCATAGTGGCGGCTAAATACATATTTGTTACCGGCGGCGTGGTGAGCTCTTTAGGCAAGGGTATTGCCGCGGCTTCTATCGGTTGCCTATTAAAGGCGCGGGGTCTTAAAGTGACTATGCTCAAGCTTGATCCCTATATCAACGTTGACGCGGGCACGATGAACCCATATCAGCACGGTGAAGTTTTTGTGACGGATGATGGCGCTGAAACGGATTTGGATTTGGGCCATTACGAACGCTTTTTAAACGCCGCCATGATCCGTGAAAACAATGTTACCGCGGGTCAGATTTATTGGTCCGTGATTAACGCCGAGCGCAAAGGTTCTTATCTGGGGCAAACGGTTCAGGTTATTCCGCATATTACAGGAGAAATCAAAAAACGCTTGAAAGCCCTCGGCTCCTCCGGTGATATTGTGGTTGTTGAGATCGGCGGGACGGTCGGAGATATCGAAAGCTTGCCTTTTCTAGAAGCCGTGCGGCAATTTCGCTTAGAAATTGGAAAAGAAAATGTAGTTTACGTTCATCTAACATTGGTGCCATTCATTAAAGCGTCCGAGGAGTTAAAAACCAAGCCTACCCAGCACTCTGTCAACAAGTTGCGAGAAATTGGGATTGACCCGGATTTAATTTTAGCTCGGTCCGATCGCAAGCTTCCCGAAGATTTGAAAGCTAAAATCGCTCTTTTTGCCAGTGTACCCAGAGAAGCGGTCATTGAGGCCGTGGATGTGGAAACCATCTACGAAGTCCCCATTCTTTTCGCCGATCAGGGCGTTGATGAGCAGATACTGATGTTGCTTCGATTGCGTTCCGGGCATAAAGATTTAAGCCAGTGGCAGAAGATGGTAGAAGTCGCCAAAAACCCAAAGCGGGAAGTTACTATTCATGTGGCGGGCAAGTACACGGAGCTCAAAGATGCGTACAAATCTATTTGGGAAGCCTTACAGCATGGAGGATTTGCCAATAACGCGAAGGTGCGCATTCGCTACGTTGATACCGAGAAAGCGAATTTAGAAGAAGAGCTAAGTGGCGCTCAGGGCATTTTGGTTCCCGGCGGCTTCGGCGATCGAGGCATTGAAGGTAAAATAGAAACCTGTCGAATTGCCCGGGAGAAAAAAATTCCATTTTTCGGCATTTGTCTTGGAATGCAGGTGGCAACCATCGAGGTGGCGCGCAATCTGCTTAAAATGAAATCCGCCAATTCGACCGAGTTTGACGCGAAAACAAAGTATCCCGTCATTGATTTGTTGCCGGAGCAGAAAAAAGTGGTTCAGGTTGGAGCTTCGATGCGCTTAGGGGCTTATCCTTGCGAAATTCGCGGCTCTTCGCTTGCTTCTAAAGCGTATCAGTCCAAACGCGTGCTCGAGCGCCATCGGCATCGTTACGAACTCAATAATCATTTTCGAAGCGCTTTGGAACGGACTCCCTTTAAAGTAACGGGAGTCTACGCCAAGAAAAATTTGGCTGAAATCATCGAATATAAAGACCATCCGTGGTTTGTCGGCGTGCAGTTTCATCCTGAATTGCGCTCAAGACCCTTGGCGCCGCATCCATTGTTTCGGGATTTTGTGAAAGCCGCATTGGCAAAAAGCCAGAATTAAAGTTTGGTTTTAACTAAAAAATGCAGAAAGTAATCAAAGTCGAAAACGTCCAAATAGGCAACTGTTTGCCGTTGGTAGCTATTGGCGGCGTATGCGCCATTGAGAGCGAAGAGCTTGCGCTACAAGTTGGTAGGAAATTAAAAGCAATATTCACTAAACTCGGGGTGCCGTTTATTTTTAAGGCTTCCTACGACAAAGCAAATCGCAGTTCCATTAAGTCCTGGCGGGGTCTCGGGTTTAAGGAAGGCTTGCGAATTTTAGCGAAAATTAAAAAAGAGCTTAATGTTCCTGTTTTGACAGATGTGCACGAAGTAAGCCAAGTCAAAGACGTCGCGAAGGTGGCCGACATTTTGCAAATTCCGGCCTTTCTCTCTAGGCAGACGGATTTAATCATAGCCGCGGCTAAAACAAAAAAGGTTGTTAATATTAAGAAAGGACAATTTCTTTCTCCTTGGGATTGTAAAAATGCCATCGAAAAGGCTACGGCTTCCGGCAATGATAATGTTTTGCTTACGGAGCGAGGTTTTACCTTTGGCTACAATAACTTAGTGGTGGATATGAGGTCACTCGAGGTTCTTAAGGGCTTTGGCTATCCCGTGGTTTACGACGCGACCCATTCACTGCAGTTACCGGGAGCCCACGGTAACGCGACGGGGGGGTTGCCTCAGTTTATTTTTCCTTTGGCGCGAGCCGCCACTGCTGTTGGCATTGCCGCCATCTTTTTTGAAACGCATCCTAATCCCAAAAAGGCTCTATCGGATGGTTCCAATTCGCTAGCGCTTGATCAAGTGGAAGAGGTATGGAGCAAAATTCTTGCTATTGATGAGGTGGTAAAATGCAAATAACTCAAACTTCCGAGCAGACTGCCGCCGGGGTGGCATCCATCGTTTGTCCTAACTGTAAAACGGAAAATAAGATCAAAGCGAGGAACTGTAAGAAGTGTGGTTGGGATTTGAGTATGCCCGCCGTTTGGATACCTACCTGGAAATGGCATCTTAAAGTGCTGGGAATCATATACACCGTGCTTGTGGTGGGCTATTTTGTAGCTAATGCTCTTTTGAAACAGCTTCCGCCGCCATACAATTTGCGAAATATCCCGAAAGAGGTAACACCCTGGCTCAAATAAAGAACCAAGCAGACAAAACGCATCTTCTTAATCTGGCCAAGAATGTTTTGGCTATTGAAGAATCGGCTATTCGCGTGACGAGAAAGGCTTTGGGTAAAAGTTTTTTGAAAACGATTGAGGTGATTCTGTCGGTATCCGGCCGTGTCGTTGTTATCGGGATGGGGAAATCAGGTTTAATCGGCCGCAAATTGGCGGCGACATTGACTTCTACGGGAACCTCCGCGATATTCATGCATCCCGCGGAAGCCTTGCATGGGGATCTGGGCATGCTTGGCCCTGAAGATTGCGTTTTGGCATTAAGTTTTTCCGGTGAAACAGAGGAATTGAGTAAGTTGTTGCCTTACGTGCGGAGCCAAAATGTTCCGCTAATCGCGATTACGGGAAGGCCCGGCAGTCGTTTGGCAAAGGCGTCCGACGTTGCTCTGATTGTTCCGGTTAAAAAAGAGGCTTGCCCTTACAACGTCACTCCCACCGCTTCAACAACAGCAATGCTTGCTTTAGGGGACGCTTTGGCCATGGCCTTGATGAAAGCCAAGGGCATTAAAAAAGAAACATTCGCTAGCTTGCATCCTGCCGGTGCTTTGGGTAGACGCTTGCATCTAAAGGCGAAGGATGTTATGCATAAGGGTAAAAATAATCCTGTGGTCAAAGAAGGCACTTCGGTTAAAGACGCGCTTTTTGTCATGACTAAGACGCGGACCGGAGCGGCTTGCGTGGTGAACTCCAAAGGCTTGTTGGTAGGTTTTTTTACAGATGGCGACCTGAGGCGCAGATTGCATACCAATGGCATGGTGGTGCTTAAAAAACCCGTCCGCGATGTGATGACAAAAAAACCAACGGCTGTAACGCTGGAAACGTCTCTGGACGATCTTGTGAAGCTATTTAAATCTAAGTCTTTTGACAACGTCCCTGTTGTGGACGCGAAAGGTAAGTCCGTGGGATTGGTGGATGAGAGGGACTTATTATGAAAACTGTTGATATAGCTCTAGGGAAAGGGAAAATGGCGACGGGACTCGAAATTCCTTTGCCGGAGGCGAATTTAGTAATCGCTTTGGGCAAGAAAGGGTATTTGATGTGCGGTTATTTGAACTTGGATGCTTGTGAAAAATTTAAGGGCTGCGCCGCGGTTGTGCGCGGTGTGACCAATATTAAAGAAATGCTTAGCAGTTCCGTATCGGCCGCGACTGCCGGAGCCGCTCGTTTGGGCGTTAAAGTTGGCATGAGCGGTCTTCAAGCTTTAAAAAAATTAGCGTAGAAACAGTTAGGCTCACCAATTCTTTCCATCCCTATTACTTTCTAAGGGAAATCGAGGCCCTTAGTTCTACCGCGCCTTCTCTCTCCGTTATCATCGTAGAAAACGAGCTTGAGGCGCAGGACTGCTTGGAGGATTTAGGGGTTGTGGCAAACCTGCTGGGTGTTTCTATCCCACGGGTTATGATTCTGCCTGATGATGACCAGGCTGAGCGCTTATGGGTTTTAAACCGGTTGCTTGCTGGGGACCCTTTGATTGTGATTGCTACACCCTACGGAATTGGCCGTAAAACGTTCTCTAAAGAATCTTTAGTCAATCAAAGCCTGCGAATCAAGGTTGAGCAAAATGTAGGCCGCGACGAGCTCGCGCAAAAACTGCTCGCGATGGGATTCAGGCATACCGATTTCGTGGAGTCGGTGGGAGAAATCGCTTGGCGCGGGCAGGTTTTAGATATTTTCCCCGCCGGGACGGATTATGCCGCCAGAATTCTTTTTGAATACGATCGCGTTGAGTCTATCCGAGCTTTTGATGTCGCTTCTCAAGAAAGCTTGCATCCGCTTCAAGAAGTATTGGCTGTTGCTGTTTTAGAGAAAGCGGAGACCTCTTTTTGGGATATTTTTATCAAACCTTGCCATATCGTTTTAGCCAAGGAAGATTGGCTAAACCAGTTAGATATTCCCGGGGCGTTCCCTGTTACCGCTTTTGAATCGACAGAATCAGGCGCGGTGAAACGTTCCGCGGCATTTAACCCCACCTATCAGGGCAATATCAGTCTTTTTCTAAAAGAGGCCGTAAAGTTTGCGCGTGAGGATTTTGAGATTCATATCGTGGCCGCCACCTCGGGAGAAGCGGAGCGTTTCGGGGAATTGCTAAGAGATAATCCGGACAATACGAATTTGTCGTTGCGACAGTCTTTGGGACGGCTCTCTTGCGGTATTCGTGATCGGGATAAAAAAATTTGGATCGTAACGACGCATGAGATTTTTGCCCGAACGGGAACGAGGCTTGTTCGCGCCCCTGTGGCTCGTAAAAAATTACCGCGTGGGGGTCGTAAAGATTATTTCGAGAAAGCTCTGCTTCAAATTAAGCTCGGTGACATTGTTGTGCATGAAACCTATGGTATTGCCCGCTACCGAGGAATCCAGGAGGTCATCGCTCAAGAAGGCCAGACGCATGGAGAGTTTTTGTGTTTGGAGTTCGCTAAGCGAGACAAATTGTATGTTTCGATCGAGGATTTTCATTGCATCCATAAATATAGTGCCCTATCCACCGGTGCCTCTCCCAGGCTCTCCTCTTTGGATAAGCGCAGTTTCGAGCTTGTTAAGGGCCGGGTTAAAGAAGAAATCCAAAAATTTTGCCAGGATCTCTTGAAATTATACGCGGCGCGGACCGCGCGAAAGCATGAAGTGAACCGGGGCGGCCACCATTGGGAGGAGGAATTCGCTAAATCGTTTCCGTATGAAGAAACTCCGGATCAGGCTCAGGCCATCGAAAGCGCTTTGGTCGACATGGCAAGCGCCAAACCCATGGAGCGACTTATTCTTGGGGATGTGGGATTTGGAAAAACGGAAGTCGCCATGCGGGCCGCCTTTCGCGCCACCGCCAATTCCCGGCAAGTCGCTCTTTTGGCCCCCACGACTATTTTGGCCGAACAACACTATAGAGCGTTCGTAGAACGTTTTGCGGCCTATCCGATTAAAATTGGTTTGTTTTCGAGATTCCAGAAGCCTAACGTCTTAAAACAACTCCGAGAAGATTTGAAGAAGGGCCTGGTCGATATTGTTATTGGGACACACGCTTTATTTAGCGCAAGCGTTGTTTTCAAAGATTTGGGTCTTTTAATTGTTGATGAGGAGCACCGCTTCGGGGTTCGGCAAAAAGAAAAGCTGAAGTTTTTGGCGAAACACGCGGACGCTCTATATCTTTCCGCCACCCCCATACCGCGCACGCTCTCCGGCGCTTTGTCGGGATTTAAAGATATCTCCATCATTGAAAGCGCTCCCGTGGGACGCTTGGATATTCAAACGCATATCGGATCATGGGACAAGGAGATGGTTGCTCGAGCTGTTCGTTATGAGATAAATCGCGGGGGACAGGTTTTTTACGTTTTAAACGACATTAAGCGTTTGCCGGCGATCGCTAAAGAGTTGGAGGATTCCGTCGGAAGTATTCGTACCGCCATTTGTCATGGTCAGATGCGTGCGGACGCTATTGAATCGGTTATGCATAAGTTTTTGAATAAAGAAATCGATGTGCTCTTTGCCTCCTCTATTATTGAATCGGGCTTAGATATTCCAAGTGTTAATACGCTTTTAATTGAGGAGGCTCAAAATTTTGGAATTTCACAGCTGTACCAATTGCGGGGCCGCATAGGGCGCAGTCGGGTGAAGGCTTATTGTTATTTTTTCTATCCGAGAGGTTTGGGTTGGAACAATTTGGGGGCGCAGGCTCAAGAGCGTTTCAAAGCCATTGAGGAGTTTAGTGAACTAGGTTCCGCCACTCGCCTCGCTTTAAAAGATTTGGAAATTCGCGGAGCAGGAGAATTCTTGGGAGTTCGCCAACATGGATTTGTTTCTCGTATCGGTCTTGAGCTCTACACGAAACTCCTTCAAGAAGAGATGGAGCGGATAAAGTCTAACGCGACCTCGCCGACGCAGGAATGGCCGAAGGTCATGCTTAGTTTGTCCGCCTATTTTCCTCGCGATTTTATGCCAAGCGAAACGGAGAGAATAACCTATTACCGCAGGCTTTCACAAAGTATCAATGCACAGGAAATCGGCGCTGTTTTCAAAGAACTCGCCGATCGTTGCGGAACTTTGCCCCTCGTTGTGCAAAATCTAAATTTGCTATTCACTATTCGTGATTTGGGCCGTCGTCTGGGCTTATCCCAGATTGAAGAACTCAAAACCGGACTGGTGCGATTTGAATTTTCCTCGGTTTCACAAACCCAAGACAATCTTATTGCCTGGTTGATGAAGCATTGTAAAGATAAAGTTCAATTCGAGCGTGACCGTTTGGCTTTTCGAATGCGGGACCTGATTAGTCCCGAAAAAATCATCGATTTTCTGCGAAAAATAGCCGCCATCTAAGCGCCCGATTTATCTTTGCATCTTTGCTTCTCAGATTCTCGGCGTCTTGATTGTTGTCTAGTCTTGAATTATCGACTAAGACGGGGTACGCTAAGGGGAGCACAGTTTATTTTTGTGTGAGGGAGAATGTGTAATTGGGTATGGGCATTATCTTTATTATCCTAATAATTCTTATTTTGGCGGGAGCGTTTGTGTCAAGACGGTCGCGTTTTCTATCCCGAGGGAAGGAATCTGGGCTAAGTTTAGCCGCGATCGTGGAATCTTCCAGCGACGCTATCATCGGCGTTACCCCTGAAGGCATTATTGACCACTGGAACGCGGGAGCGGAACAAATTTATGGGTATTTGGTTCGCGAGGCAATCGGTCAGCCAGTGTCTTTGATCGTTCCACCTGAAAGGAGTGATGAGGCGAAAGATATATTAGAAAAGATTCTCCATGGAGAGTTGGTGAGAAACTACGAAACGGTGCATAAACGTAAAAATGGCAGTGTTTTTCATGTGTCTTTGGCGGTATCTCCGGTCAGAAACGATCGTGGCGATATTGTGGGGGTTTCCGGCATTGGCCGCGATATTACGCAGCGTAAGCGTTTGGAGTGGGCCAAAGATCAATTTCTGGGCACCGTTTCTCATGAGTTGCGCACGCCGGTTGCTACACTAAAAGCCGCTATCGACAACTTGCGCGATGGTTGCGTGGGTCCGCTCAGCGAGCAACAGCAAAAGGGAGTAGAAATAGCCGCTCGGGCGGCGGATCGATTGAGCAAAATAGTCGTTAAAGTTCTTGAGCTTTCGCAGTTGGAATCAGGCAAGGCGCATTTAATGCGAGGACAGATCAATTGCGTTTCTCTTTTGGAAGATATCGTGCGAGGTCTCAAAGATAATAAAGAAAAAGTTATAGCCTTAAACATTGATCCACGGAAAATATTTCCCAGCATTCTGGCTGATGAAGAAATGGTGCGGCAGGTTGTGAGTAATCTTATCGAAAACGCCTTGCGCTACGCCAAAGGTAAAGTGGGTGTTACGCTCTACGCTGAAAATGGAAGCGTTCAGGTTACCGTTGAAGATGACGGCCCCGGTATATCTTCGGAAAATTTTGAACGGTTGTTCCATAGATTTGAACAAGTGAACAGGCCTATCGGTGGTGGCGGTTACAAGGGAACGGGTTTGGGCTTGGCTATTTGCAAAGAAATCATTGAGCTTCATGGCGGGAAAATTTGGGTGGATAGCGTCCCTAACCAAGGTTCCCGTTTCCATTTCACGCTTCCCAGTAAAACCTAATATTTGCTAATGTTTAGTGATGCCTAGGAGCCTGAGCAATTAGTCACATTCTGCTGCAATTTTGGATTATGGCCTGCGACTTTGCCAAATTTTTCTTACATAGTTTTCAACTATGCTCAAAAAATTTGGCTTTGTCTCGGCTCATACTCCAAAATTTCGTTACGAAAGCACTAATTGCTCAGGCTCCTGGGCGAGTTTTTACCGCTATTTTTTGTGTTTGTTTGTTCTCTAGCTGTTCTTCGAAGCCTTCCCTTGGCAGTGATGCTGTTGTTTTAAAAATAGGGCCAACCTACCTTACGCGCTCAGAAATGGAGTCTAGAGTTTTGGAAATTGGTTCGGAGTATGTGCCTTATTTAAGAACCAGCCAGGGTAAAAAGACGCTTTTGGGCGCCATCGTAAAAGAAAAACTTTTGGTCCGTGTAGCCTTGGCCGACGGATTGGATCGTTCAGACGCCTTTAAGGAAGAGGTCAATCGTGTTCGCAAGGAACAAGATCGCGCCCTGCGGCTTTACAAGGAATCTGTTTTAAGGCAGATGCTCTTAGAGCGTTTAAAGAAGCAAGAATTGAAAGTTACCGATGAAGAAGCGTTGGGTTACTTTAAAGCTCACCGCAATCTCTACGCCGTGCGCCATATTCTTTTCGCGGATGAACAGTCTGCCGCGCGGGCGCGCGATTCGTTGAAAAGAGTTAAGGGAAACATGGCCGCCGAATTTAGCCGTCTGGCAAAGACGCAGTCTATGGAAGCCAGCTCGGCTAAAAATGGCGGTAAAATGCCCTCTTTTTTGGAAGGCGAGCTGGAGGAGAATTTTGAGCACGCGCTCCGGGCCTTAAAGCCTAATCAAATGTCCGATGTCACGCGCTCTGAATTTGGATTTCATTTAATTTTGCTTGAAAATGTCAGTCCCGCTTCTTGGAATGAAGCGATTAAAGATAGGATTGTTAAAATAATAGAAAAGAAGCGCCTGGATCCTTTGCTGGCGCTCTGGAAGGATAAATATCCAATGGAGGTTTACGATGATAGTGTACGCGATTATATTGGCTTTTAGTTTACAGAACGCCTCGGCGGCTAAAGTTGTTGAAGAGACGTTGGCAACCGTTAATGCGGATCCGATCTATCTGGGTGATTATGAGTCCAATTTGAGTAACGTGTTAGAAGACATGCGCAAATCAACTCACGCGCAGCCCCAGGCCGCGCAATTAGCCGACATTCGTTCAAAGGTGCTCAATCAAATGGTTGAGGACACCTTGCTTTTGCAGGAGGCAAAAAAGGCGGGTATTAAGGTCTACGAGAAAGACGTTGATGCCGGCATGTCGGAAATTAAGGCCCGTTTTAAAAAGGATGAACAGGGAAGGCTCTTGGGTGAACAAGAGGCCGCCGCCGCTTTTGATGTGGAGCTCAAAAGACAACGTCTGAGTACGGAGGATTTTGAGCAGCGCATACGCAAGCAATTGCTGGTTATTCGATTGATAGATACTCAAATTAAATCCAAGATTAAGCCCCCGACACCCGATGAAACCGGATCTTTTTTCGAGCAGGTCAAAGCGTTGGTTGCTAAAGGCGAAATGCCGCGGGATGCTTCCGTGGAAGATAAAGAAGATTTGCTCAAGCTATCGCAATTGCTTAAGGATCGCATTGCCGAGAGGATACGCGCTCGGCACATCCTAATTAAGTTTCCGCCGAACGCTTCCTTGGCTGATAAAAGCAAAGCTCTCAAGGAAATAAAAAGGGTTAAAACTGAATTAGACCGGAGCGCGGATTTTGCCGATCTTGCCAAAAAATATTCCGAAGATTCCGAATCCGCTCGCAAGGGAGGAGATTTGGGTTACTTTATCCGGGGCTGGATGGAGCCTCAATTTGAGAAGGCGGCTTTTGGACTTTCGGTCGGAAAGATTTCAGAGCCCGTTGAAACAAGTTTTGGTTATCACTTGATTTACGTGGAAGAAAAAAGGGCCGCGAGCCCATTGCGTTTGGATGATCTCGACGAAGACTTGACGCAATATTTATTTCAAAGCAACTTTAGAAAACAACTGCGGGCTTTCATTGAAAATTTGAGGTCTAAGGCCACGATCAAAATTACCAAAGATGTGAACGTCGGGGTAGGAAAAAATTAATTAATATCAATAGTTTCCATGGATAAAACTAGTCAGTTTAGCCAAGAATTTCGTTCCCGCGTTGAAAAAGCTTCGCGCGGTGGCGGTGTGGAGAGATGTCAGGCGCAAAAAGAAAAAGGGAAACTTCTCGCTCGTGAACGCGTTGATTATTTGCTTGACCCGGGTTCCTTCCAGGAGTTTGGACTTTTGGTCAAGACGGATGCCACGGAGTTTGGTCTTAAAGATAAAGAGATTCCCGGCGATGGAGTGGTTACGGGTTTGGGGAAAATTAACGGGCGTCCCGTGGCAGTTTACGCGCAAGATTTCACGGTGTTGGGCGGCGCCTTGGGCTTGGCCCACGCCTCAAAGATTGCCAAAATCATGGATATAGCTTTGGAAAGCGGTTTTCCCGTGATTGGGCTCTGCGATTCCGGCGGCGCCAGGATTCAAGAGGGCGTGGCGAGTTTGGGTGGTTACGCCGATATTTTTTACAGAAATGTTTTGGCCGCGGGAGCAATTCCTCAGATTTCAGCGATACTGGGTCCCTGCGCGGGCGGCGCGGTGTATTCTCCCGCGTTGACTGATTTTGTCTTTATGACTGAGGGAATTTCTCATATGTTTATCACGGGTCCCGAGGTAATTCGCCAGGCGACCGGTGAGATCACGGATTTTGAAACGTTGGGTGGAGCGCGTATTCATGGAGAGCGTTCCGGAGTGGCCCAGTTTATAGCTAGCAGTGAGGAGGATTGTTTTAGAACTATTCGTGATTTGCTGGATTATTTGCCTTCTTCGTGCCGCGAAATGCCGCCGAGTGTTTCTTCCGGCGACGACGCGCGGCGCCCGAGCGATCGCTTAGAAGAGCTGGCCAACGCGGACTCGCGCAAACCTTATGACGCGCGCTTAGTGATTCGAGAAATTGCCGATGAGGGCAGATTCTTAGAAGTGCATAAAAACTTTGCCGAAAATTTGGTGGTGGGTTTTGGCCGTATGGGGGGCCAGGCGGTGGGATTTGTGGCTAACAATTCCGCGCATTTAGCCGGTAGTTTGGATATCCATGCCAGCCAGAAGGGGGCGCGATTCGTGCGTTTTTGCGACTCTTTTAACATTCCGCTGGTCACCTTGGTGGATGTTCCCGGGTACTGGCCCGGTGTCGATCAGGAACATGGCGGCATTATCACGCATGGAGCTAAACTTTTGTATGCCTATTGTGAGTCCACGGTTCCAAAGGTCACCGTTATTTTGAGGAAAGCCTACGGCGGCGCTTACGATGTTATGGGTTCTAAACATGTGGGAGCGGATGTTAATTTCGCTTGGCCGTCGGCTCAGATCGCCGTTATGGGACCCGAAGGCGCCGCTCAAATTCTCTACGCCAAAGAAATATCGCAAGCTCCCGACCCCGAGGTTTTACTGGCGGAGAAGATCACCGCTTACCGAGAACATTTTGCTAATCCTTGGATCGCTGCCGGCAAAGGCTATATTGATGAGGTCATTGAGCCTTCCAAAACCAGAGAGAAAATAATAACCGCTCTGAGCTTTCTTTTAAAGGGCAATCCTCGCAGAACGCATCCTCTCAAGAAACATAGTCTGATGCCCCTCTAGTGCAGTGAGTCCAGGGTTTCTTCGCTTATGTTCGTCATTCCCGCGTAGGCGGGAATCCAGACTGGATCCCCGCTTTCGCGGGGATGACAGATATAGATTTGGCGCTTCTTATCTCTTACTTTGCTTTTTGCTCTTAGCGTGCAATCCTCAGAAAAATAATAAGGATCAAGGAATTCCTGTGACTCAGGGTCCCTTCATTCCGGTGATT
>Ga0209515_10002730_pt1 | contig 26474 bp, 38 predicted proteins | sample Subgroupgradi54m_FD_187454 | JGI IMG/M metagenome (GOLD analysis project Ga0209515, IMG submission 187454) | Subsurface groundwater microbial communities from S. Glens Falls, New York, USA - GMW60B uncontaminated upgradient, 5.4 m (SPAdes)... ... | reverse complement strand
GCTGGCCTGGTTCGATCGCCAGCACCTGCGCCGGGCATCGGTCGAGGGGCTGATCGCGCGCCTGGGGGTGCCCACGAGCGAGATGACGCGCCGAGCGGTGGACGTCTTGCATCGCGACGCGCGGAGTCTGTCCGAGATCCGAGCCTCGGTGGCGACGCTCGGGATGGTCGACTTCTCGGTTCCGTCCTCCGCGACCCTGGTCCTCAAGGCCCTTTGCGGGGTATTCCCCCCCAGGATCGAAACCGAGGAGCAGGCGAGCCTGGTCCTCAAGGCTGTCGGCAGCCAGCTCCGGCTACCGAAACGGGACGTCATGCACGCCCTTCGTCTGGGGCTCACGGGACGCGAGCACGGGCTTCCGGTGGCGTCACTCCTGTACATTCTTGGCCCGGACGAGGTTCAGCGCCGCCTCGACCGGGCGCTGTCTCTGGCCGCTACGGAAGGGCGCTGACGTGGGACTCAGAATCCACAACACCCTGACCCGGCAGAAGGAGGAGTTTGTCCCGCTCCACCCTGGTGAGGTAGAGATGTACGTCTGCGGCGTGACGGTGTACGACCTCTCCCACGTCGGCCACGCCCGGAGCGCTCTCGTCTTCGACATGATCCGGCGCTACCTCCGGTTCAAGGAGTACCGGGTGCGCATGGTCAGGAACTTCACGGACGTGGACGACAAGATCATCGCGCGCGCCCATCAGGAAGGAGTCTCACCCCGGGAACTGGCCGAACGCTACATCGAGGAATACCGGAAGGACATGGCCGCCCTGGGCGTGGGCGAGGCGGACGTGGAGCCCAAGGCGACCGACCATATTTCCCAGATGATCCGGCTCATCGAGCGACTGGTGACCAAGGGGGTCGCGTACCCGCTCGACGGGGACGTGTACTTCGAAGTCAAGCGCTTCCCGTCCTATGGCCGCCTCTCCGGGATGAGCCTGGAAGACCTGCGGGCGGGAGCCCGGGTGGAGGTGGACGAGCGGAAACGTGATCCGCTGGACTTCGCCCTCTGGAAGAGGTCCAAGGAGGGGGAGCCGGCCTGGCCGAGCCCGTGGGGTCCCGGCCGCCCCGGCTGGCACATCGAATGCTCGGCCATGTCCATGCACTACCTCGGCGACAGCTTCGACATCCACGGCGGCGGCGAAGACCTCATCTTCCCCCATCACGAAAACGAGATCGCCCAGTCCGAGGCGATCACCGAGCGGCCGTTCGTCCGCTACTGGATCCACAACGGCTTTGTGAACCTGGGCGCCGAGAAGATGTCGAAGTCGCTGGGGAACATTCTGACGGTCAAGGAGCTCCTGCGCCATCACGACCCCGAGGCCTTCCGCCTCTACCTGCTGGGTACGCACTACCGTAACCCGCTCGACTTCGCCCTGGAGCGGATCGTCGAGGCGGCCCGGGCGCTCGAGCGATTCAGGAACCTTTTCGACGAGGCCGACCGGCTGGCGGCCAAAGGGACGCCGCCGCCGGGAGGGGATGACGGGCTCTTGGAAGAGGTGGCTCGGGCCCGTCACCGCTTCCAGGAGGTCATGGATGACGACTTCAATACGGCGCAGGCAGTGGCCGCGCTGTTTGACCTGGCCCATCTCCTGCAGGCCTTCCGAAGCAAGGTGACGCAGGGTCAGGTCGCCGTGGGGCCATTCCTCCTCGGGGTCGGCGAGCTACTGACGCTTGGCCGGGTGCTGGGGCTGTTCGAAGCGACGTCCAAACCCCCGTTATCGGTCCCCCCTGAGCTCCGGGCCAGGGTCGAGACCCTCGTGCAGGCCCGAAGCGACGCCCGCAGCCGCCGGGACTGGGCGACCGCGGACCGGATCCGGCAGGAGCTTGCCGGGCTCGGGGTTAGCGTGGAGGACGGGCCCGAAGGCACGACGTGGAAGCTCAGGCCGTGAGGGGAGCGGTCCCGTCGCTGCTCTACGGACGGCACCCGGTCCTGGAGCTCCTCCGGGCGGGCGGGCGCCGCGTCGAAGAAGTGCTGGTTCTCGGCGCGGGGCGCGGTCCGGCTCTCGCCGACATCCTGAGCCTGGCCTCGAGCGGTGGGGTAAAGGTTTCCTATCGGACGCGGGAGCAACTCACGGGGATTGCCGGCACCCCCCACCACCAGGGTGTGGTCGCGCGGGTTGCGGAGGCCGGCTACGTGTCCCTGGAAGACGTGCTGGTCGTTCCCGCCGAGCGGGGCGAGCCGGCGTTTTTCCTTGCCCTGGATGAGGTGCAGGATCCCCGAAATCTCGGCGCGCTTCTGAGGACTGCGGAGGTCGCCGGGGTTCACGGGGTGGTGATCCCCAAGCACCGCGCAGCCGGGCTTACCCCTGGAACGGCAAGGTCGGCGATGGGGGCCATCGAATTCCTCCCGGTGGCCCGGGAGACGAACCTGGTCGCTGCGCTGGAAAGGATTAAAAAAGAAGGAGTATGGGTGGTCGGGAGCGTTCCGCAGGGGGGGACAGCCGTCTGGGAGGCGGATCTGAGGGGGCCGATTTGCCTGGTCCTGGGAGGGGAAGGTAAGGGCCTCCGGCCCCTCGTGGCCCGGAGCTGCGACCTGCTCGTGACCCTTCCGATGCGGGGGCGGGTCCCTTCTCTGAACGTCGCGGGCGCCGGGGCGGTTCTCTGTTACGAGGTGCTGCGCCAGAGGTGGGCTCAAGGGCAAAAAGTCCTTGACTTCAAAAAGTCCTGAAACTAAGATGAAGTTTTGTCTGTGCTGGCGTAGCTCAGGGGTAGAGCGGCTGCCTTGTAAGCAGCGGGTCGGGGGTTCGAATCCTCTCGCCAGCTCCAGTCGTGTCGCGGATTTAGCGAGCATCCGGGCGGGCTCGGGGAGGTACCCAAGTGGCCAAAGGGGGCAGACTGTAAATCTGCTGGCGAACGCCTTCGGGGGTTCAAATCCTCCCCTCCCCACCAGCTTAGCGACTTTGGGCGCCGTGGGCGCTTGCGGGAATAGCTCAGCGGTAGAGCGCCAGCCTTCCAAGCTGGGGGTCGCGGGTTCGAATCCCGTTTCCCGCTCCAGATTGTCTGACACCGGCGGAACGCGGGAGTAGCCAGGCCCATGTAGCTCAGTCGGCAGAGCACGTCCTTGGTAAGGACGGGGTCACCGGTTCAAGTCCGGTCATGGGCTCCATTCGGCCGTAGCTCGGGCGCGCAGGGAAATGTAAGGAGGCGTTGGGATGGCCAAGGCGAAGTACGAGCGGACGAAGCCGCACGTGAACGTGGGGACGATTGGGCACATTGATCACGGCAAGACGACCTTGACGAGCGCGATCACGAAGGTTCTGCACACGAAGTACGCGCAGGTGGCGGTGCGGGACTTTGGGTCGATCGACAACGCCCCGGAGGAACGGGAGCGGGGGATCACGATTGCGGTGGCGCACGTGGAGTACGAGACAGCGAAGCGGCACTACGCGCACATCGACTGTCCGGGGCACGCCGACTACATCAAGAACATGATTACGGGGGCGGCGCAGATGGACGGGGCGATTTTGGTGGTGGCGGCCAACGACGGGCCGATGCCGCAGACGCGGGAGCACGTGCTGCTGGCGCGGCAGGTGAACGTGCCGCATCTGGTGGTGTTCATGAACAAGGTAGACATGGTGGACGATCCGGAGCTCTTGGATCTGGTGGAGCTGGAGGTGCGGGAGCTCTTGAAGAAGTACCAATTTCCGGGGGACAAGATTCCGGTAGTGCGGGGGGCGGCGCTGGCGGCGATGGAGAAGCCGGAGGATGCACGAGCGGCGGAGTGCATCTGGAAGCTGATGGAGGCGGTGGAGGCCTCGATTCCGACGCCGCCGCGGGCGGTGGACAAGCCCTTTTTGATGCCGATTGAGGACATTTTTTCGATCACGGGGCGGGGGACGGTGGTGACAGGGCGGGTGGAGCGGGGGATCGTGAAGGTGGGGGACGAGATCGAGATTGTGGGGATGGCGGCGGAGGCGCGGAAGACGGTGGTGACGGGGGTGGAGATGTTCCGCAAGCTGCTGGACGAGGGGCAGGCGGGGGACAACATCGGCGCGCTGCTGCGGGGGATTGATAAAGACGAAGTCGAACGGGGGCAAGTTCTGGCCAAACCCGGCTCGATCAAACCCCACAAGAAATTCAAGGCGGAAGTGTACGTGTTGACGAAGGAGGAGGGGGGGCGGCACACGCCCTTTTTCAACGGGTATCGGCCGCAGTTTTATTTTCGGACGACGGACGTGACGGGGGTGTGCACGCTGCCGGGCGGGGTGGAGATGGTGATGCCGGGGGACAACGTGGCGATGGCGGTGGAGCTGATCACGCCGATCGCGCTGGAGAAGGAGCTCCGGTTTGCGATCCGGGAAGGGGGCCGGACGGTGGGGGCGGGCGTGGTGGCGGAGATCGCGGAGTAGGGCGAGAGCCTATGCGAAGGACGTCCGCGTCTATCGGGATCGTCTCCTTTCGAGCGAGGACTTTGCCCTCGCAATCGAAGGGGGGAGGTATCGGAAGGGGGGCGTAGCCCCCCTCCGAGTAAGGCAATGGTCACGATCGCCCAGGATCAGAAAATCCGGATCCGCCTGAAGGCCTACGATCACCGGCTCCTCGACCGCTCGGTCAAGGAGATCGTGGAGACCGTGAGGCGGACGGGCGCCCGGATGTCGGGGCCGGTGCTCCTGCCCACCATCATTAACCGGTGGACGGTGCTCCGCTCCCCGCACGTGGACAAGACGTCCCGCGAGCAGTTCGAGATGCGGACCCACAAGCGGCTGCTCGACATCCTTGATCCGACGCCCCAGACCGTGGACGCGCTGATGAAGCTGGATCTGCCGTCGGGCGTGGACGTCGAGCTAAAGCTCTAGGAGGACGGGCGCCGTGGCGTTGAAAGAAGGGTTGATCGGCCGGAAGGTGGGGATGACCCAGCTCTTTGGCGAGGACGGGAGGCAGATTCCCGTCACCGTCATCCAGGCCGGCCCCTGTCCGGTGGTGGAAGTGCGGGAGAAGGGTCGCCACGGGTACAACGCGCTCCAGATCGGGTTCGAGCCCCAGACCAAGAACGTCTCGAAGCCGCGCGCCGGGCACTTCAAAAAGGCCGGTCTTCCCGCCATGCGGGTGCTCCGGGAGCTCCGGCTGGAGAAGGTGGATGGCTATCAAGTGGGGCAGACCCTCACCGTCGATCTCTTCGCGCCGGGGGAGCTTGTGGACGTCAGTGGCGTCTCCAAAGGCAAGGGGTTTCAGGGCGGCGTCAAGCGGTATGGCTGGTCCGGCGGCGGCGCGAGCCACGGCTCGATGTTTCACCGGGCTCCCGGCTCCATCGGCGCGTCGTCCGATCCCTCCCGGGTGTGGCCCGGCCACCACCTGCCGGGGCGGATGGGGGCCGATCGCCGAACGGTCCTGAACCTGGCGGTCGTCCGCGTGCTTGCCGAGCAGAACCTCCTGGTGATCCGGGGCGCCGTTCCCGGCTCGATCGGGGGCCTGGTGGTCGTGAGAAAGAGCGTGAAGCTGACCAAGGCGCAGCAGCGCGCGCGGAAGGGCGAGTAGCCATGCCGCAGGTGGCCGTCCTCGATCAGGCCGGGAAGAAGAAGGAGATGCTCGAGCTCCTGCCCGAGGTGTTCGGGGTCGAGGTGAGGGTCCCGCTCCTGCACCAGGCGGTCACCCGGGAGCTGGCCGGCCATCGGGCCGGAACCCACGACACCAAGGGTCGCAGCGAGGTCTCGGGCGGCGGCAGGAAGCCCTGGCGCCAGAAGGGGACCGGCCGGGCGCGCCAGGGCTCGATCCGAGCGCCCCAGTGGCGGAAGGGCGGAACGGTCTTCGGCCCCACGCCGAGGAGTTACGCGCAGAAGATGCCCCGGAAGGCGCGGCGGGAGGCCCTCCGGGCGGCCCTGGCCGATACCGTCGGCTCGGGGGAGCTGACGGTGGTGGAGCGGCTGGACCTTGCGGAGCCCAAGACCAAGGCGCTGGCCCGCCGCCTCGCCGGCCTCGGCCTCAAGCCCGTCCCCACGCTGCTCGTGGTTTCGGAGGTCACCGAGCCCCTGGCCCGCGCCTCCCGCAACCTCCTGTGGCTGGCCGTGGAGACGCCGTCGCGCGTGACCGCGTACAGGCTGCTCAGGCATCCTCAAGTCGTGTTCGAGCGCGCAGCACTGCTGGCCCTCCAGGCGGAGCTGGCAAAGTGAGAGAGCCCCGCGCGGTGGTCGTGCGTCCGCTCATGACCGAAAAGAGCATGCGCTTGAAGGACGAGCGCAACGTCGTCACGTTTCAGGTGAGTCCGGACGCCAACAAGGTCGAGATCCGCCAGGCCGTGGAGACGATCTTCAACGTGAAGGTCCGTGCGGTCCGGACGGCCACCGTGGAGGGGAAGCTGAAGCGGATGGGTCGCCACCAGGGCCGCCGCCCGTCGTGGAAGAAGGCCTTGGTGACGCTCCAGCCGGGCCACAAAATCGAGCTGGTGGAGGGCGTGTAGCGCCGTGGGGATCAAGAGCCTGAAACCGACGTCGCCGGCCCGGCGCTACCTGACCTACGTCACGACCGAGGAGATCACGCGGAGCCGGCCCGAAAAGAGCCTGCTCCGTCCCAAGAGCCGGACCGCCGGGCGGAACACCTACGGGCGGATCACCGTGCGCCACCGGGGGGGTGGCCACAAGCGCCAGCTCCGGATCATCGACTTCCGCCGGGAGAAGTGGGGGATCCCGGCGAAGGTGGCGGCGGTCGAGTACGATCCCAACCGCTCGGCGCGCATCGCGCTTCTCGAGTATCGGGATGGGGAGAAGCGCTACATCGTCGCACCGCTGGGCCTTCGGGTGGGGCACACGGTCATGTCGGGGCCGCAGGCCGACATCCTGCCGGGCAACGCGCTTCCGCTCCGGAACATCCCGCTCGGGACGATGGTCCACAACCTGGAGCTCCAGTCCGGCAAGGGGGCCCAACTCTGCCGGAGCGCCGGCGCCCAGGCCCAGCTCCTGGCCAAGGAGGGAGAGTACGCGCAGGTGAAGCTGCCCTCCAGCGAGATCCGCATGGTAAGGCTCGACTGCATGGCCACGGTGGGGCAGGTCGGCAACCTGGATCACGAGAACGTCTCGGTCGGGAAAGCCGGAAGGGTCCGGTGGCGCGGGTTCCGTCCCAGCGTGCGCGGTGTGGCGATGAACCCGGTGGACCATCCCATGGGCGGCGGCGAGGGACGCGGCAAGGGGAATCACCCGATGACGCCGTGGGGGAAGCCGACTAAGGGGTACAAGACCCGCAAGGCCGGCCTGTCGGACCGGTACATCGTGGCGCGCCGGAAAAAGTAGGAGGACCAGGTTGGGACGATCGGTCAAGAAAGGCCCCTACGTGGACCCGACGCTGCTGGAGCGGGTGGAGGAGATGACCCGGTCGCGCCAGAAGAAGGTGCTGAAGACCTGGTCGCGTCGGTCCACGATCCTGCCCGAGTTCGTCGGGCACACGCTGGCGGTGCACAACGGAAAGAAGTTCATCCCGGTCTACATCACGGAGAATATGGTGGGCCACCGGCTCGGCGAGTTCGCGCTCACGCGGACGTTCAGAGCGCACGGGGCGGCACAGAAGGCGACCACCGAAGTGAAGACCTAGCACTATGAAGACGAAAGCCGTGGCGCGGTTCGTGAGGGTGCCTCCCGCCAAGGCGCGGCTGGTCCTGGACCAGGTGCGCGGTAAGCAGGTGTCCGAGGCCCTTCAAATCCTCCCCTACATCCCCCGGGCTGCGGCGCGGCTGGTGGAGAAGGTCCTGCGATCGGCCATCGCCAACGCGGAGCACAACCACCAGCTGCGGACCCTGGACGATCTGACAATCGTCCAGGCGTTCGCCGACGGCGGCCCCTCGATGAAGCGCGTCCAGCCGCGGGCCATGGGGCGCGCGAACTTCATCCGCCATCGGACCAGTCACCTCACGATCGTCCTGAGCGACGAGCGGCCTTCCCAAAAGCCGGGTGGTGAGGCTCGCGCGGCGGCGCGCGCGGGGCGAAAGGGGTAGACATGGGACAGAAGACACATCCGATCGGGTTCCGGCTGGGGGCGACGCGCACGTGGAGCTCCCGGTGGTTTGCGACCAAGGGGTATGCCGCGCTGCTGCACGAGGACGTGAAGATCCGCCGCTACATCAAGCAGGCGCTGTACCACGCCGGGATCTCGCGGATTGACATCGAGCGGTCGGCCAACCGCGCCCGGATCACGATCCACACCGCGCGCCCCGGGATCATCATCGGGCGCAAGGGTTCGGAGGTGGAAAAGCTGAAGAACGAGCTCCAGACCAAGACCGCCAAGGAGATCTACCTCAACATCGAGGAAGTCATCCACCCTGAACTGGACGCCCAGCTGGTCGCCGAGAACGTGGCGCTCCAGCTCCAGAAGCGCGTGGCCTTCCGGCGCGCGATGAAGAAGGCGGTCAGCTCGGCGCTCCGGCTGGGCGCGGACGGGATCCGGATCGCGTGCGCCGGACGCCTGGGGGGCGGAGAGATCGCCAGACGGGAATGGTACCGGGACGGCCGGGTCCCCCTTCACACCATTCGCGCGGCCATCGACTACGGCCTGGCCGAGGCCCACACGACGTACGGGGCCATCGGCGTCAAGGTCTGGATCTTCAAGGGGGAAGTTATGTCCTCCCAGCCGGTCGCGGAAGGTTAGGGGACGCCGCTCGTGTTGATGCCGAAACGCGTCAAGTACCGGAAGGCCCAGCGCGGCCGGATGAAGGGGGTGGCCGTTCGCGGCTCCACCCTCGCATTCGGGGACTACGGGCTGAAGGCCCTCGAGCCTGGCTGGGTGAGCAACCGGCAGATCGAGGCCGCCCGCGTCTCCCTCGCGCGTTCGCTGAAGCGCGGCGGGAAAATCTGGATCCGGGTGTTCCCGGACAAGCCGGTCACCAAGAAGCCGGCCGAGACCCGCATGGGAAAGGGCAAGGGCAACCCGGAGTTCTGGGTTGCCGTGGTGAAGCCCGGTCGGATCCTCTACGAGATGGAGGGGGTCACCGAGGTCGAGGCCCGGGAGTCGTTTCGGCTGGCGGGGCAGAAGCTGGGCATCGCCACCAAGTGCGTGAGCCGGACGCGGGGCTGAGCGATGAAGGCGCCGAAGTGGCGTGATCTTTCGGACGAAGAGCTCCGGCAGCGGACCAAGGAACTGACCGAGGAGATTTTCAACTTGAGGTTCCAGCTCTCTATGGGGGTGGCGAAGAACCCGTCCCGCGTCGGGCAGGCCCGGCGGGACTTGGCTCGCGCCAGGACGATCCTCCGCGAACGGGCGCTGGGCCTCACACGGACCGCGTGAGGGGGAGGCGTTGAAGGGCGATCGGAAAACCCGGGAAGGGGTCGTCGTGAGCGACAGCATGCAGAAGACCCGCGTGGTGTTGATCGAGCGGGTGTACCGTCACCCCCGGTATCAGCGCGTGATCACGCGCTCGAGGAGATTGAAGGCGCACGACGAGGCGAACGCGAGCCGCGTGGGCGACCGGGTGCTGATCGAAGAGACGCGACCCCTGTCGAAGGAAAAGTGCTGGCGGATCCGGGAGATCCTGAGCCGCGCCTCCTGAGCGCCGGCGGGCCGTCGAAGCAGGGATTTGGGACCACGAGATGATTCAGCCGAGGACGATGCTCGAAGTGGCCGACAATTCCGGGGCCAAGAAAGTCCAGTGCATCCGGGTCATGGGCGGCTCGCACAAGAAGTACGCGAGCCTGGGGGACACGATCATCGTGGCGGTGAAGGAGGCGGCCCCCGACGGGGCGGTCAAGAAGGGCGAGGTGGCGCGGGCGGTCGTGGTGCGGACGGTCAAGGAGGTGCGGCGGCCGGATGGCTCTTACATCCGCTTCGACCGGAACGCGGCGGTGCTGCTGAACCCGCAGAACAACCCGATCGGCACCCGCATCTTCGGGCCGGTGGCCAGAGAGCTCCGGGACAAGCAGTTCACCAAGATCATCTCGCTGGCGCCTGAGGTCATCTGACAATGGCGGCGGTGGGTGCCCACGTGCGGCGGGGGGACACGGTGCTGGTGATCGCCGGTAAGGAGCGCGGCAAGCGGGGCAAGGTCCTCATCGTCCTCCCGGCGAAGCGGCGCGTCATCGTCGAAAAGGTGAACATGATCAAGCGTCACCAGCGTCCGACCCAGAAGCTGCGCCAGGGCGGGATCATCGAGCGGGAAGGGACGCTCCATCTGTCGAACGTGATGGTGGTGTGCTCGAAGTGCGGCCGGCCGACCCGGACCGTCGTCCAGGCTCTCCAGGAGGGCAAGAAGGCGCGGGCCTGCAAGCGGTGCGGGGAAATCATCGACCGGGCGTAGGCGGGAGATCCAGCGCGCATATGGCGAAGGCGGAAAAGGCTCAGGTCCCGAAGACCGGGGCGAAGACGGGGGGAAAGGCCAAGGCGGCGCCCCAGGCGGCCCCGGCGCCTCCCGTCCGACCGAAGGCGCAGGGCAAGGTCCCTCCGCGCCTCCGGGAACGGTTCAAAACGGTGGTCGTCCCGGCCCTCATGCGAGAACGGGGCTACACGAACTCCTTGCAGGTGCCGCGCCTGGAAAAAATCGTGATCAACATGGGGGTGGGGGAGGGGAAGGACAACGCGAAGGTCCTGGACTTCGCCGCCGCCGACCTGGCTACGATCAGTGGGCAGCGGCCGGTGATCACCCGGGCCAAGAAATCCATCGCCAACTTCAAGCTGCGGGCGGGTGTCCCCATCGGAGCCAAGGTGACCCTGCGGGGCACCCGGATGTACGAGTTCCTGGACCGGCTGATCAACGTTGCGCTTCCCCGGGTGCGCGACTTCCGCGGGATCTCGCCCAAGGCCTTCGACGGCCGGGGGAACTTCGCCCTGGGTTTGAAGGAGCAGGTGATCTTTCCAGAGATCCTCTACGACAAGATTGACAAGGCCCGTGGGATGGACGTGGTCATCGTGACCAGCGCCAGGACGGACGAGGAGGCTAAGGCCCTCCTCGTCCACCTGGGGATGCCTTTCAGGGAGTAAGCGATGGCGAGGATGGCGCTCATCAACAAGGCCCAACGGCCGCCCAAGTTCAAGGTGCGTACGGTCCGCCGCTGTAAGCTGTGCGGCCGGCCGAGGGGGTACCTGAGAAAATTCGAGATGTGCCGGATCTGCTTCCGGGAGCTCGCCCTGAAGGGCGAGGTGCCGGGCGTGATCAAGGCGTCATGGTAGGAGCGGCCCGCGTATGCTGACGGATCCCATCGCCGACATGCTGACCCGCATCCGCAACGCCAGCCGGGCGGAGCACGAGAAGGTGGACATCCCGGCCTCCAAGCTGAAGGTCCGGATCGCCGGCATCCTGAAGAACGAGGGCTTCATCCGGAACTATCGTGTGATCGAGGATCGCAAGCAGGGCACCCTGCGGGTCTACCTCAAGTACAGCGCGGGCAACGAGAAGATGTTCTCCAGCATGGTCCGGGTCTCTACGCCGGGTCGCCGGATCTACGTCACCGCCGGCGAGATCCCCTCGGTGCTCGGCGGCATGGGGATGGCCATCCTCTCCACCTCGAAGGGCGTGCTGACGGACCGCGAGAGCCGCAAGCTCAAGATTGGCGGCGAGCTGCTCGCGCTGGTCTGGTAGGAGACGGCCGTGTCGCGGATCGGACGGAAACCCATTCCGGTGCCCCAGGGCGTTCGCGTCGCCGTGGAGGGGCAACAGGTCAGGGTCGAGGGACCGAAGGGCAAGCTGGCCCACTCGGTGCCCGGCGTGCTCGGGGTCAGCCTCAAAGACGGGCGGCTCCACGTGGACCGGACCGGGGACGATCGGCGCGCGCGCGCGCTTCACGGGCTCACCCGCGCGCTGCTCGCCAACATGGTCCAGGGCGTGAGCCAGGGATTCGAGCGGAAGCTGGAGATCGTCGGGATCGGGTACCGGGCGCAGCTCCAGGGCAAGAGCCTCCAGCTCGCCCTCGGGTACTCGCACCCGGTGGTGTTTCCCCTCCCGGAGGGCATCCAGGCCGAGGTGGACCGCCAGGTGCTCATCACCCTTCGCGGCGCCGACAAGGCCCTTGTCGGGCAGACTGCGGCGCAGCTTCGATCACTCCGGAAGCCGGATCCGTACAAGGGCAAGGGCGTCAAGTTTGCGGAGGAGGTCATTCGTCGGAAGGTCGGCAAGAAGGCCGGTGCCGCCGCGACGACGACCAAATAGAGGCAGGCCGTGCTGACAGCGGTGAAGGTCGAGAAACGGCAGATCCGCCACCTCCGGGTCCGGCAACGGGTCCGCGGGACGGCCGCGCGTCCACGCCTCTCCGTCTTCCGGAGCCTCAAGCACATCTACGCGCAGCTCGTGGACGACGAGACGGGACGGACCCTGGTCGCCGTGGGGAGCCGGTCTCCGGAGTTTCGCGCGAACCTCCCGAACGGCGGCAACGTGGCCGCGGCCAAGCTGGTGGGGGAGCTGGTGGCCCAGAAGGCCAAGGTGCAGGGGATCGAGCGGGTGGTTTTCGATCGCGGAGGCTACCAGTTCCACGGACGGGTCAAGGCGCTGGCGGACGCGGCGCGGGCCGGCGGCCTCATCTTTTGATGTCGGAGGGGGCCGGGCCCCACGCCCAAGCGTGGGTGGGGGCCCCCTCCGAGACCTCCCCCAGGGGGGTTGCGTGGGCAAAGCCCACGCCCGAACAGGTTCTATAGGGACGGGAGGCAAGGGTGGCAGAAGCGCGCATCGATGCGAGTGCGTTGGAGCTCACCGACCGCGTGGTGTCGATCAACCGCGTGGCGAAGGTGGTGAAGGGCGGTCGTCGGTTTTCCTTCACCGCGCTGGTGGTGGTCGGAGACGGCCGGGGACACGTCGGGGTGGGGCTGGGGAAGGCTCATGAGGTGCCCGAGGCCATCCGCAAGGCGGTGCAACACGCCAAGAAGGAGCTGATCTTCGTCCCCCTGAAGGCCACGACGATCCCGTGCGAGATGACCGGCCACTTCGGAGCCGGCCGGGTCTTTTTGAAGCCGGCCGTGCCTGGGACCGGCGTCATCGCCGGCGGGGCGGTCCGGCCGGTGCTCGAGGCGGCGGGGGTGCAGGACATCCTGACCAAGACCCTGGGCTCCAACAACCCCCACAACGTGCTCAAGGCGACGCTGGATGCGCTCCGGCGGATCAAGCGGCTCCAGGATACCTACGCGGCCCGGAAGCGGACCGACGAAGCAGTGGAGGGGGAGCTTGCCCGACAAGAAGCTTGAGGTGACCTTGCTCCGGAGCCTGATCGGCCTCTCTCCGAAGCAGGAGGCGACGGTCCGGGCGCTCGGGCTTCGAAAGATCCGCCAGAGGGCCGTCCACGCGGACACTCCGGCGATCCGGGGGATGATCGCGCGCGTGGTCCACTTGGTTCAGGTCAGGGAAGGCGCCGAGCATGAGGCTTGACCAGCTCCGTCCGGCTCCCGGCGCCAAGAGGGCCCCGAAGCGGCTCGGGCGTGGTCCCGGCTCGGGTCACGGCAAGACTGCGGGGAAGGGGCACAAGGGCCAAAAGGCGCGCGCCGGGGGCGGCACGAGACCCGGCTTTGAGGGCGGCCAGATGCCCCTCTACCGGCGGGTCCCCAAGCGGGGCTTTACCCCGCGGGAGCAGCGCGTCTACGCCGTCGTGAACCTGCAGTCCCTGGAACCGTTCGCCGCCGGCAGCGTGGTGGATCCCGATGGGCTGGTCGAGGCCGGGCTCATCAAGAAGGCCGAGCGGGGCCTCGTGAAGCTGCTCGGCAAGGGGGAGGTGGCCCAGGCACTGACCGTCCGGGTGCACGCCGCGAGCGTCGCCGCCAGGCAGAAGGTCGAGGCGGCCGGGGGGAGGGTGGAGGTGCTGCCTCCATGATAGAAGGGCTCCAGAGCTTTCAGAATGTCTTCAAGATCCCGGAGCTCAAGCGCCGTCTGCTGATCACGCTGGGTTTCCTGGCCGCCTACCGGATCGGCGCCCACGTCCCGACGCCCGGCATCGACGGCCACGCCCTGTCCCTGTTCTTCGACCAGGCGCAGAACACCCTGCTTGGGATGGTGGACCTCTTTTCCGGCGGGAACCTGCGTCGGCTCACCGTGTTCGCGCTGGGCATCATGCCATATATCTCCGCGTCGATCATCCTCCAGCTCCTCACGGTCGTCATCCCGGCGCTCGAGCGCCTGGCGAAGGAAGGCGAGGCGGGTCGGAAGAGGATCACCCAGTACACCCGCTACGGCACCATCGTGCTGTCCGCGATCCAGGCGATGGGGATCGCCATCGGGCTCGAGGGAATGCGGGGTCCGGAAGGGGTCAGCATCGTCCCGATCCCCGGCTGGAGTTTTCGCCTGATGACCATGCTCACGCTGACGACCGGGACCGCGCTGATCATGTGGCTCGGCGAGCAGATCTCGGAGAAGGGAATCGGCAACGGCATCTCGCTGATCATCTTCGCCGGGATCGTCGTGCGCCTGCCCTCGGCCGTCGTGGCCTCGTACACGCTCTTCTCCACCGGCGAGCTGAAGCTGTTCGTGCTCGCCGCCATCGTCCTCCTGATGGTCCTTGTGACCGGGTCTGTCGTGATCATGCAGGAGGGGCAGCGGAAGATCCCGGTCCAGTACGCCAAGCGCGTGGTCGGCCGCCGGATGTACGGTGGGCAGTCCACCCACATCCCCCTCCGAATCAACACGGCGGGCGTGATCCCCGTGATCTTCGCCTCCTCGATCATCCTCTTCCCCGCCACGCTGACCCGGTTTATCCCGCATCCCTGGATGCAGGTGATCGCGGACTCGCTCTCGCCGGGGCGGCTCCCGTACACGGTCCTCTACGTCGGGTTCATCATCTTCTTCACGTACTTCTACACGGCCATCGTGTTCAACCCGATCGATCTGGCGGACAACATGAAGAAGTACGGGGGGTTCATCCCCGGCGTCCGTCCCGGGAAGAAGACCGCGGAGTACATCGACCGCACGCTGACGCGGATCACGCTGCCCGGGGCGATCTTCCTGGCGCTGATCTCGGTGCTGCCGGACCTCCTCATCCGGTGGTTCAACGTGCCCTTCTACTTCGGGGGCACGAGCCTCCTGATCGTCGTGGGCGTGGCGCTGGACACCGTGCGACAGATGGAGTCCCACCTCCTCATGCGGCATTACGAGGGCTTTTTGCGCAAGAAAGCGCGGGTACACGTCTAGATGCGGCTGATCTTTCTCGGACCACCTGGCGCCGGCAAGGGCACCCAGGCGCGGGCGCTGGCAGCCCAGCAGGGGATCCCCCAGATCGCGACGGGGGACATGCTGAGGGAAGCGGTCGCCAAGGGCAGCCGCCTGGGGACCGAGGCGAAAGCCTACATGGACCGGGGGGCGCTGGTTCCGGACGAGGTCGTGGTGGGTCTGGTGGCCGACCGGCTCGGTCAGAGCGACACCAAGCTAGGCTTCATCCTGGACGGCTTCCCCCGCACGGTCGTCCAGGCCGAGGCGCTCGAGCGGCTGCTCAAGGAGCGGGAGATCGAGGTGGACCGCGTGGTCTTTTTCGACGTGTCGGAGGGCGAGCTGCTCCGCCGCCTCACCGGCCGTCGCGTGTGCCGGGGCTGCGGCGCGACTTACCACGTGGTGTTTTCACCTCCGGAGCGGGCCGGCAAGTGCGATCGGTGCGGAGGGGAGCTCTATCAGCGGGACGACGACAGCGAGGCCACGGTCCGGCGGCGGCTCGTCGTCTACACCGAACAGACGAGCCCGCTCCTGGACTACTACCAGAGCCGGGGGCTCCTGGCCCGGGTGGCCGGGGAAGGCTCCCCGGAAGAGATCGGCCGCGCCGTCGTGCGCGCCGTTCGAGACCGGTAGAGGGGCATGATCATCCTGAAATCCCCCCGAGAGATCGCCCTCATGCGCGAGGCCGGCCAGATCCTGGCGGAGGTCATGGAGCGGCTCCGCGCCTTCGTGAAACCCGGCATCTCCACGGCCGAGATTGACCGCGAGGTGGAGGCGTACCTTGAGAGCAGGGGAGCCAAGCCGGCCTTTAAAGGGTACCGCGGATTTCCGGCCACGGTCTGCACATCCATCAATGAAGAGGTCGTGCATGGCATCCCCGCCGCGACCCGTCGGCTCAAGGAGGGGGATATCATCGGGCTCGACCTCGGCTGCGTCGTGGACGGCTACTACGCGGATTGCGCCTTCACCCTGCCGATCGGGGAGGTGCCGCCGCGCGTCCAGGAGCTGCTGGACGTCACCCGGGAGAGCCTCGAGCGGGCGGTGGCCCAGTGCCGACCCGGCCGCCGGATCGGGGATATCTCCCACGCCGTTCAGGAGCATGTAGAGCGCCATGGCTTCTCGGTCGTGCGCGCTTTTGTGGGGCACGGCATCGGACGGGAGCTGCACGAGGATCCGCAGATCCCCAACTTCGGCGAGCCCGGCCGCGGGCCCGTGCTGAAGCCCGGCATGGTGCTCGCCATCGAGCCCATGGTGACCATGGGAGGCTGGGAGGTGCGGATCCTCCCCGACCGGTGGACCGCGGTGACACAGGACGGGAGCCTGGCCGCCCATTTCGAGCACACGGTGGCGATCAGCGACAACGGCCCGGACATCCTGACGCGAGCGGATCAGGGGAGCTGAGCGGCGGATGACCAAAGAAGACGCCATCGAAGTCGAGGGAACGGTCGTCGAGCCGCTCCCCAACGCGATGTTCCGGGTGGAGCTGGACAACGGGCACAAGGTGCTGGCTCACGTCTCGGGCAAGATGCGCATGAACTTCATTCGGATTCTCCCGGGGGATCGGGTCAAGGTGGAGCTCAGTCCCTACGACCTGACCCGTGGCCGGATCACGTATCGGTTCAAGTAGTCGAAAGGGGCCTTGACGGCCCCCTCCGAGGCCTCCCCCAGAACGGGATTGCGCCGGCAAAGCCGGCGCTCGAAGAGGCCGGCGGCAGTTCGGGGCTATGGAGAGAATTGAGCTGATGAAAGTTAAGCCGTCGATCAAGACGCGGTGCGAGAAGTGCAAGATCGTCAAGCGTCGGGGCGTCGTGCGGATCATCTGCACGAATCCCCGCCACAAGCAACGCCAAGGATGAGCATCCATCCGGGGGAGATCCCCCCTGGATAAAGGAGAGGCGATATGACGAGGGTCGCGGGAGTGGACCTTCCGGCCGACAAGCGGGGGGAGGTGGCGATCACGTACCTGTACGGGATCGGCCGGCCCTCCGCCAAGCGGATCCTGGTCGCGGCCGGAGTGGATCCCAACAAGCGGGTCAAGGCGTGGAGCGCGGAGGAGACCGCCAAGGTGCGCGAAATCATCGAGCGGGAGCACAAAGTGGAGGGTGATCTGCGCCGCGAAGTGTCCATGAACGTCAAGCGGCTGATGGACATCGGGAGCTATCGGGGGATCCGTCACCGCAAAGGCCTTCCGGTCCGCGGCCAGCGCACGCACACCAATGCGCGCACCCGCAAGGGGCCGCGCCGGGGCGTGATGGTCAAGAAGAAGCCCTCGTCTGCGGCGGCGGCTCCTGCGCCCCCGAAGAGAGCCGGAGCCTAAGCCATGGCCGAAGACCCGAAGCCGGTTCCGCGGAAAAAGGTCGGCAAGAAGAAAGAAAAGAAGGAGGTCCGGGTGGGCATCGCCCACGTCCAGGCCACCTTCAACAACACCATGGTCACGCTCACGGACAAGATGGGCAACGTGGTCGCCTGGGCGAGCGCGGGCAGCGTCGGGTTCAAGGGGTCCCGGAAGAGCACCCCCTTTGCCGCTCAGACGGCCGCCGAAAACGCCGCCCGCAAGGCCATGGACCACGGGCTGAAGCAAGTGGAGGTGTACGTCAAGGGACCGGGTGCCGGTCGCGAGGCGGCCATCCGGTCGCTGCAGGCGGTCGGGCTGGTGATCACCGAGATTCGGGACGTCACGCCGATTCCGCACAACGGCTGTCGGCCGCCGAAACGGCGTCGAGTCTAGGAGGAGCTCAGTTGGCACGATACAGGGCCGCGGTCTGTCGGCAGTGCCGCCGGGAGGGAATCAAGCTGTTCCTCAAAGGCGCGCGCTGCTTCACCGAAAAGTGCGCGATCGAGCGCCGCAACTATCCGCCCGGCCAGCACGGGCTCAACCGTGTGAAGCTGACGCCCTTCGGGGTCCAGCTCCGGGAGAAGCAGAAGGCCAAGCGGATCTACGGCATCCTCGAGCAGCAGTTCCGCAATTACTTCGCCTGGGCGGAGAGCGAGAAGGGCGTCACCGGCGAGAACCTCCTCAAGTTCCTCGAGCGGCGCCTCGACAACGTGGTGTTCCGCCTGGGGTTCGCAGCCTCGCGGCGGGAGGGACGGCAGATGGTGGTCCACGGGCACATCCAGGTGAAAGGGCGGAAGGTGACGATCCCCTCGTACCTCGTGCGAATCGGGGAGGTCGTCGAAGTTCGTGCGGCGTCCAGGCTCCAGGAGCGCGTGGCGGACAATCTGAACGCGGGCCGCGGGCAGGTGCCCCCGTGGCTCGAAGTGGTCGCCGCCGAGAAGCGCGGGGTCGTTCGGGGGCTCCCGCTCAGAGAGGACATTCAGATTCCGGTTCAGGAGCAGCTCATCGTCGAGCTCTTCTCCAAGTAAGGCGACGCCATGCCGAGAATTCCGTTCCAGAAGCCGAAGACGATCGAATGGGAGGAGCTCACCGACCGGTACGGCAAGCTGGTGGCGGAGCCCTTCGAGAAGGGGTACGCGCTGACCGTGGGCAACTCGCTGCGGCGGACGCTCCTCGCCATCATTCCCGGCGCGGCCGTCAGCTGGGTGAGGATTCAGGGGCTGAAGGATCCGCTGGCCCGGATTCCCGGCGTCCAGGAAGAGACGGTGGACGTCCTGCTCAACGTGAAGAAGCTCGCCGTTCACGTGCCCTCGGAGGAGTCTACGGTGGCCCGGCTGACGGCGAAAGGGCCCAAGGTGGTCACGGGAGCGGCACTGACAGAGGCTCCGGGGGTGGAAGTGCTGAACCCGGACCTTCACCTGGCCACACTCGAGCGGGACGCCCAGCTGACGATGGAGCTGGGCATCCAGGTCGGTCGGGGATACCTGGCTGCTGATAAACATCCTGCTGGGTCGGTTCCGGCGGGCGCCATTGCCCTGGACGCGGCCTTCACGCCGATCGAGCGCGTCTCCTACCACGTCGAGATGTCCCGGCTCGGGAAAATCATCGACTACGAGAAGCTGATTCTTGAGGTCTGGACCAACGGGGCCATCACCCCGGGCGCCGCCCTCACACGAGCGGCGATCCACCTCCGCGATCATTTCACCCTGCTGGCGGCGGAGCGGGTCGAAGAGGATGAGATCCTTGAGAGCAGCGAAGACTTCCTCCGGACCACGCTGGGCAAGAGCCTGGAAGAGCTGCCGCTTCCGGCGCGCGCGGTCAACGCGCTGAAGAACGCCGATATTCTCACGGTGCTGGATCTGGTCCAGAAGACCGAGACCGACGTCGACGGCGTCAAGAACCTCGGCGAGAAATCGCTCGAGGAGATCAAGGCGACCCTCGCCGCGCTCGGACTCTCCCTCGGCATGCGCATTGACCCGATCCTTCTGGGCGCGGTGGGCCGCGGAGGAGTCCGATGAGGCACGGCCGCGCGGGGAAGAAGCTGGGACGGGTCACCGCCCACCGGTGGGCCCTGTTCCGGAACTTGCTGGTGGCTCTGTTCCAGCACGAGCGGATCACCACCACCGAGGCCAAAGCCAAGGCCGTGCGTGGCCTCGCCGATCACGTGATCACCCTCGCCAAGCGCGAGAGCCTGCACGCGCGCCGGCAGGTGCTCCGCCTGATCCCCGATGAGACGGTGGTGAAGAAGGTCTTCGACGTCGTGGCCGCCCGCTACGGGGACCGTCCAGGCGGCTACACCCGCATCATCAAGGCTGGCCTGCGCCCGGGGGACGCCGCGCCGCTGGTCTTGCTCGAGCTTGTGGATCGGCCCGAGGTGCCCAAGGCGAAGAAGGAAAAGGGCAAGGACGCCAAGGGTGAAAAAGCACCCCGGGGAAAGAAAGAGAAGGTAGCCGCCGCGGCGGGCTAAGGCTGGCGGCCATTTATGTGGGGTGGGGGCGTCCGCATTCTGGGCACGACGTGAAGCTCTGGAACTTTTCCACATAGTTCAGGTAGGTGATCACGTACTCCGCATGGCTCCACGCCAGCGGGGATACGGAGAGCGGCAGTCCCGCCCGCGGATGGATCTGCTCGGGCAGCACTCCCGAGGGCAACGCGTGCGTCGCCGCCCATTCCAGGATCTCGCGCGCCGGTCGGAGCTCCTCGGGCGTGCTGGCCCGGGCGATCTGGTGCTGGGCGAGCCAGAGCGTGCAGATGAACCAGGGGTTGCCGGGCACCGCCGGGCTGGCCGGCTCCACGGCGTGGTAGCGGTCTCCCTGGTAGCGGGCAATGCCACCCACGGGGGTGGCGGCCTGGAGCGTCCGGGCCACGGCGTCCATCGTGCTGATGACCTTCGGGTCCCCGGCATGGAAGGCGCCGAACGCGAAGCAGCCGTACAGGCTCGCGTCCACCGTCAGGTCCACGTCAAAGCCGTCTCCGGCGGGTGAGATCATGCGGGCGAAGCGCCCGGCTTTCTCCTGCCAGAGGTATCTCTCCATGCCCTTCCGGATCTCCTCGGCCGCGCCCTCATAGTGCTCTGCGCGGTCCACCTCGCCGAAGGCGCGGGCGAAGGCAGCGGCGGCCCGGAGCCCCCCGTAGACGGCTCCCGTGGTGAAGGTCAGCACGCCCTGCCGCTCCTCCCAGAGGTCGTAGGACGGGAGCGGCAGTCCGGTCTGCTGGTCGCGGTACATCACCATGAACTCGGCGGCGCGCGTGATCACCGGGCGGTAGAGGATCTTGATGAATTCCGTGTTCTGGAATCTGGCGTAGTGCTGCCACAGCGCCCAGATGACCAGCGCCGTCCCGTCTTCCTGGATCGGGATCTGGGGCTGCCCGCCCTTGATCCACGGATGCCAGGAGGAGGCCAGCGAGCCGTCGGGGTTGTACTTGTGGAGGAAATATCCCTCCTCACGGACGATCTCCCGGCAGAAGAAGAAGAATCGCTTCGTCAGCTCGAAGTATCCCGCCCGGTCCAGGGCGTAGGCTACCAGCGCGCCGTCCCGCGGCCAGAGGTACGTGTAGGTGTCTCGCCCCCACTGGAGCGTCTCGGAGTCTATGGACGCGACGATGGCCCCGTTATTGTCGATGTGGCTGCGGATCGTGAGGAGGCTCCTCCGGTAGAGGCGGCGGCAGGGCTCGGGCAGGTCGGATTTCCCGTCGCTCCCCGCGCAGCGGGTCCAGAGGCTCCAGTAGGCGGCGGTGCGGGAGAGCAGCAGCTCGGGGGTTTTCTCCATGGTGAGCTGGTTCAGGATCCGGACCTCCCGGTGGTTCTGCCCCGCCGCGATCCAGTAGTAGCACTCTGCCTGCCCTCCGGGCTCGAGGCTCAGCGAAGTTCCCAGCGTTGAGTCCACCGACCCCTGCGCGATGGGATTTCCTCCGAGAATCCCGTCCTCGGCGTCCCGCCACGTGCCCTCGAGCCCGTCGTAACCCTTCACGCCCGTGGCGTACTGCTCGACTCCCGCCACCCCCCGGACCGACACGTTCGCCAGGAAGTAGCGCTGCCGCTTGTAGTGGATGATGCAGCGCAGCCGCGGGTCGTAGAGCGCGGTGTCGCCGATGTCGTTCCCGCTGATGCGGAAGTCGTGATGGAAGAAGAGGCGGCACTCCCGGTGCCTATCCTGCTGGTTGAAGACTCTGACGTGCCGGACGTAGATGTTCTCGTGGAAATCCACCGCGTCCTGGCACTCGAGGCGGAGGCCGAGCCCGCCGTGCCGTGCGGTGACGCGAGTGACCAGGGTATCGTCCTGGTAGTCCAGAGTCAGCTCCCACCCCTCTCCCACCCAGGAAAACTGGCCGTCCACCCAGACGCCGAAGCGAAAGGGGAAGTTGACGACGTGGTTCTCCCCGCCGATGGTGGGGTAGAAGAGGTCGCGGATCTGGTAGGTCCCGTCGAACGCGACGACCAGGCTTCCGTTGCCCAGCGGGATGTCGCGCGGCACCGTCTACCCCCTCAGGTGTTTGGCGAAGAAGTCGAGCGTCCGACGCCAGGCATCCTGGGCCTCCTTCTGGCGGTACACGTCCTTGCGGGTGTCGTTGAAGAAGGCGTGGGGCGCGCCGGGGTAGATCTTCACCTCGCCGGCCTTCCCGAGCTTTTTGAGCGAGGCTTCTAGCCGCTTCACCTCGTCCTTGGTGATCCAGAAATCGGCGTCGCCATAGACGTAGAGGATCGGGCAGGCGAGACTCCGGAGGGCCGCCTCATCGGGGATCTCCCCGTAATATGGCGCGGCAGCGCGGATCTCCTTGGTGCGGCACGGGAGCAGCAGCGCATAGGAGCCCCCCATGCAGAACCCGGTGACCCCTATGCGATCCCCCCGCACCTCTTTCGTCGCCTTGAGGCGCTGGATAGCCCCGAGGAGATCCCTGACGGCCTCATCCCGGTTGAGAGCCGCCATGAGCTTGCCGGCCTCGTTGGGGTCCGCCGTGACCTTGCCATGGTAGAGGTCGGGGACCAGGGCGACGTACCCCTCGCCGGCGTACCGCTCGGCCACGTTCTTGATGTGCTCGTTAAGCCCCCACCACTCCTGGATCACGATCACGGCGGGAGCTGGCCCCGCGCCCGTGGGTGTTGCCAGGTATGCCCCCACTTGCTGCCCGTTTCGCTTGAACTCGATCATGCTCCCCATCAGAACGCCTCCTTTAGAACTGCGGCCCGAGGGTCGGCCATTACTTCCCGGGCGGGGACGGACGAGCGGGGGCGATCTTCACGGTGACAACCCGCCGCTCGTCGGCCTCCAGGACCGTCAGGTGGTACCGGTCCACCCTGAACTCCTCCCCGGTGCGCGGCAGCCGGTGGAGCGTCGCGAGGATCATCCCGGCCACGGTCTCGTAGTCGCCGGTGGGGAGGTCCCACTCGAGGGCCTCGTTGATCTCCTGGATCCCCACGCGCCCGGCCACCCGGAAGGCCCCGTCGGGGAGCCGCTCGATGGTGGTCGGCGTCCGGTCGTGCTCGTCCTGGATCTCGCCCACGATCTGCTCGAGGATGTCCTCGAGCGTGACGATCCCGACAGCCCCTCCGTACTCGTCCACGACGATCGCCTGCTGGATCCGGCCCCTCTGCATCTCCCTGAGGAGGTCATCCACCCGCTTGGTTTCCGGAACGTAGGTGGCCGGCCGCATCAGGTCCTTGACGGCTGCCGCCGCCGCGCCCCGTCGGAGGAGGTCCATGGCCGTCACCAGCCCGACCACGTTCAGTACCCGATCCCGGAAGACGGGAAGGCGGGAAAAGCCGCGCCCGCGGATCAGGGCGATCGCCTCGTCGGGAGCGGCCGTTTCCGGCAACGCCGCCACGTCCACGAGGGGGACCATGACCTCGCGCACCGTGGTCTCGCCGAGCGAGAAGATCTTGTCGATCATCTCCGCCTCCTGCGTGGTCACGTCCGCCTCCTCCGGCTCCATCTGGAGGACAAGTTTGAGCTCTTCGCGGGAGACGAAATGCCGGACGCGGTCGCGCGCGCCACCCGCGCGCGCCAGCACGCCATCGACGATCCGGCCCGCCGCCCACGTCGCGGGCCCGAGAAGCCAGCCCGCCCAGGTCAGTGGCCGGAAGAGGCGGAGGATGAGCCCCGTCGCCCACTGCTGCGCGATGGCCTTGGGGATCACCTCCCCGAGGATCAGCATGATCGGGGTGAGGATGAGCGTGGAGACGAGAGCCGCTGCCGCGCCCAGGCGGGGGAGAAGGGCCCAGGTTGCGACGGAAGCGGCGACGATGTGGGCCGTGAGGACCCCCATCTTGGCCGTGGACAGGATCTGTTTCGGACTCCTGAAGGCCTCGAGGTACCGGGCCGCCACCTTGTGCCCTCCTTCCGCCAAGTGGCGGAGCCTGATCCGGTTGGCGCCCAGGAAGGCCATCTCCGCCGCCGAGAAAAAGGCGGTCGCCATCAGGCAGACGACGATCACGCCGGCGAACATCATGCGATGGCCTTGCCGCGCGCCGGCGTCCCTAGAGTCAGGAGGACCTCGACGACGCGGGTCCTCTCCACCCGCTCGACTACCACCGTCCCGGCCGGAATCTCGACGCGTTCGCCGCGGTGGGGGATCCGGCCGAAGAGATCGAGCACCCACCCGCCCACCGTGCTGTAGCTCTCGCTGGAGAGGGTCATCCCGGTCGCCTGGTTGAGCTCGTCGATGGGAAGCTTCCCTGAGACCCTGAACGTCCGGGCGTCCACGGCCTGGATCAGCCGCTCGACCTCGTCGAACTCGTCCGAGATCTCGCCCACGAGCTCTTCGAGGATGTCCTCGAGGGTCACGAGGCCCGACGTGCTGCCGTACTCGTCCACCACGATGGCCATGTGGAGCTTCTTGGCCTGCAGCTCCCTGAGGAGCGCGTGCACCCGCTTGGACTCGGGGACGAAATAGGGAGGGTGCAGGCGGGCCCGGAGGTCGAAGTCCAGCGGCAGCCCGCGCACATAGGGCAGGAGTTCCTTCGTATAGAGGATCCCGACGATCTGGTCGATGTTCTCGGTGTAGACCGGCACTCGCGAATGCAGGTTCTCGCGGAGCGACTCGAGGAGCTGCTGGGGGGGCGTCGGGAGCTCCAGGCAGAACATGTCGGGGCGGGGGACCATGACGGCTCGGACCAGGGTGTCCTCGAGCTCCAGCGCCTTGTGGATCATCTCTCGCTCGTCCCGGTCCACGACCCCTTCCCGCGCACTCACGTCCACGAGGGTCCGGAGCTCTTGGGTCGTGAGGAGGGGCTCCTGACGCTCGCCGCCCAGGGCGCGAAGCGTGAGCGCCGTGAGGCGGGCGAAGAGACCCCGCACCGGCGTGAGCAGGATCGAAAGCCACGCCACCGGGCGGCTGACCCACCCGGCGACCCGCCCCGGATTTTCCAGGGCCAGGGTCATCGGGAGGACCTCCGTGAAGACCGTGGTGAGGAACAGCATGGCCCCGATGGCGACGGCGAGCCCCCATCGGCCGAAGAGCCGCTCCGCCACGAAGGACGCGAGGGCGGGGGCGCCGATGTCGATCAGCGTGATTCCCACGAGGAGCGTGACCAGCAGGTCGTGGGGACGGGTCAGCAGCGGGGCCAGGGGGTCCAGGGCCTCCGCGGTGTCCGCGAGCCGTCGGAGCCTGAGGCGGCCCAGCGAGAAGTAGGCTGCTTCGGCCCCATTGAGGAGGGCCGAGATCGAGAGAAGCAGGGCGAGCCCCAGGAGCCCGAGGGCGACGGCGCTATCCACGGAAGTGCTCGAAGCCGGAGCCGAGTTCCACGACCCGGCCCGCGGCGTCCAGGAAGGTGACGCCGGTGTCCCCGGCCGTGATTTCGCCGATCACCGTCACCGGAGCGCCCGTGGCGGAGGCAAGCCCGGCGGCAAGATCCCCCATCGGCCCGGCCTCGGCCGTGAACAGCAGCTCGTAATCCTCCCCCCCCGTCGCTGCCAGCTCGAGGGGATCGAGGCCGAGCGCCCCCGCCACCGCCCTGGTGGAGGGCGCGAAGGGGAGGCGGGCCAGCTCGACCCGGGCGGCCACGCCGCTCTCGAAGGCGACGTGGACGAGGTCTGTCGCGAGGCCGTCGGAGAGGTCGATCATCGCGTGGACTCCGTCGGCGACCCCCAGCCACTTTCCCTCGGCGACCCGCGCGACCGGGCGAAGGTGGGCGCGCGTCACGTCGGCGAGGACCTCATCGGGGAGGGGCGGCCGTGCCTCGGCCTCCAGCGCGGCAAGCCCGGCGGCGGCGCGGCCGAGATCGCCCAGGACGGCGATCCGATCTCCCGCCCGGGCGTCGGAGCGAAGCCGCGGGCGGCCCGTCATCTCCCCCAGGAGCGTCACGTTGGCGATCCACCCGGCGGGCGAGGTGGAGGTGTCTCCTCCCACGATCCGGACGCCGTGCGGGCGGGCAGCGTCAGCCAGGCCCTCGTAGAACTGGTCCACCTCCTCCACGTCGGTCTTTTCCGGGCAGGCGAGGGCGACCAGGGCAAACAGGGGCGTGCCGCCCATGGCGGCGATGTCGGAGAGGTTCACCGCCATGGCCTTCCAGCCGATGTCCGCCGGTCCCGCCGCCCGGCGGCGAAAGTGCACGTCCTCGATGACCAGGTCCGTCGTCGCGAGGAGGTAGGCCCCCGGTGTGAGCTCGAGCACCGCCGCGTCGTCTCCGATTCCGACGCGAACGCCCGGCGTCGGCGATCCGATCGTCCGCCGGATCCGCCGGATGAGGCCGCGCTCGCCGAGCCGGTGGAGCCTCATCCCTCCCTGGGCGCGGGCAGCGTCAGGAAGTTCTTCAGGAGCGCTTTCCCCGGGTCGGTCAGGACGGATTCCGGGTGAAACTGCACCCCCTCGACGGGGAACCGCCGGTGGCGGAGGCCCATGATCTCGTCGTCCTCCGCGCGCGCGGAGACCTCGAGGTCGAGCGGGAAGCCTTCCTCGAGCACTGCCAGGGAGTGGTAGCGGGTGGCCAGGAACCTGGGCGGCAGGCCTTGGAACACGCCGCGCGCGTCGTGGTGAATCTCCGAGGTCTTGCCGTGCATCTGTCGCTTGGCGCGGCTCACCCGGCCACCGAAAGCCTGGCCGATGGCCTGGTGGCCCAGGCACACCCCGAGAATGGGGAGCGTCCGGTAAAAGCGCCTGATCAACTCGAGCGAGACCCCGGCGTCG
>Ga0209515_10002727_pt1 | contig 26515 bp, 23 predicted proteins | sample Subgroupgradi54m_FD_187454 | JGI IMG/M metagenome (GOLD analysis project Ga0209515, IMG submission 187454) | Subsurface groundwater microbial communities from S. Glens Falls, New York, USA - GMW60B uncontaminated upgradient, 5.4 m (SPAdes)... ... | reverse complement strand
ATACTCAGCTCCAAAAGCAAGACCAAAAAAGATTCCTGCCAACACATAATCTTTAACTTTCCCGGCTCTCATTTTTAATACGAAGTAAAAACTAAGAAGCACGAAAAGAGAAGAAACAACATCTTCTTTAAGATAATGAGATTCTTTGACATGAAGAAAAGAAAAACTTAAAAGAAATGCGCTTATATATCCAACTCTTGAGTTAAAAAATTTATTTCCAATATGAAATAGTGTCCAGACAGCTAAAACTCCTCCTGCGGCCAATGGAAGACGGGCAATAAGAAATAAAGCGGTTGGGTCCCTTAAGTATGATATTAGTAAATCCTCAGCTTGTTGGAACATGCCCAAAAACTTACCTACAATAAAATAAAACCCATATTCAAAAGAAATCAAATACACTATAAGCTGGCCATTGGTATAATCAGCGATCCTTAAATTATTGGCAGCCGCGTAGAAAGCTGAATAAACAATCCCTTGTTCGTCTATAATGTGAATGTTGGGTAAACCAAAGTTTATCCCCCACACCCTTACCAAAGACCCTCCAAACAGAATTAAGAAAAGCAATATGTTAATCTTTTTTTTTATAGTCATTGGCAATACCCAAAATGATCTCTTTATATTGTTCCGCAATTTTCTCCCATGAATAGTTTTGGACAAGCGGCCTGCTCACCACTTTTATCTTAGCTGCTCGCTCAAGTGTCCTGCTGTACTGATTTATATTGCTAACATTACAAAAAAGCGGCCAATCTTTTCCAAGTAAATATTCGAGATTTTCCCCCTTATTTGCAACAACAGGCAATCCGCTTGCAAGCGCCTCAAGAAAGACAATGCTCCACCCCGTTTCCCAAGGAGCCGAAAAAGCAAACACATCTGCCGCTCGATAGTATTTGTGTAACTTGCTATGACCAGAGCTTACAAACATATATCGGCCGCGGCCCAGCTCTGTATCAGCCAGATGAACTAGCGCAGATTTCAGAGGACCATCTCCTATAACAAGAAGGCTTCCAATCTTCAGTCTTCCTACTGCCCTAACGGTCAGATCAACTTCCTTTTCCGGCACCAGCGCTGACACAGTGAGAAAAACAGGTCGAGGGAGATCAATGAATGCCTTATCTCCATGAGGATGAAACTTTTTGAGATCAACGCCAGTTGAAATATAGCAAACCCTAAGGTAAGGAAAGTGTTTACGCAACCAACGCTCAATCGAAGGAAACAGAGCGATACACATATTTGGCTTCTGCCATAGGCTCACCGGCTCAATTCCTCCTAGCGTTGCGTAAATAAATGGTGTTCTTTTCAGCGTTCTTATTAATCGACACAGTATACTCCCCCATACGCCATTGGCTGGAAAAAGAAGATCAACTTTTTCTGAAAGAAGCGCAGGCAAGCAGGCAGCACTAAAGGAAAGCATCTCAATTTCACTCGGGCTTATGTGTAGTTTGTTAATGATGTTGCGTAAAAAAGGAAAAATATATAATATTTTGGCTATTAAATGCTGCTCTGGTATGCAAGAGACCTTCCTAATGGTAACTCCTCTTTTGACTAAATTCCCTAGAAGCTCTGATTTATTATTCGACTTTCTCACCCAAACAACAACATCAAAATCTGCCTGCAATCGTTGAGCAATTTCATACACAAAAACTTCAGCTCCACGATCGGTAATACCTAGTCGTGGAATGAGAAAACCTATGGTTGGTCGCGACATATTAATATTTTTTCTACTTAAATAATTTAATAGCCCACATTTGACTAGCAAGAACTGGTGAGGGAAGATTTTTTAACTCATGTGAGGCAATCCGAATATCAGAATGGTAATTTTTTAAAACAGTGCATCTATAACCATTTTTCTCTAAGTTTTTGGGGTACCATGCGGATAGGTGTTGTTGATATTTATTTTTAATTTCCACTTGTAACTTACCGATTTTCTTCCATGGTTCGTCCACGCAATCATAATCTTGCGGATACCAACCAACTGGCGTCCAGATAATAATTTGTTTTCTGGCAATTTTTTCGACCTGAGCCAAAACTTTTTTCCCATCTGGCTTTTTAAAGTGCTCCAATACATCTATCAAAAGTACAATATCAAACGATTTCGGTTTAAAATAATCTTTAAGGTTCTTAGCATCCCCATACACAATTTTAAATCCAAGTTCTTTACAGACAGATAAGTAGGGTTTAAATATATCAAGACACGTAATATCAACACGCCGAAAACGGCGATCTTTAAGTTTCCCGCATGGCCCACTTCCGATATCTAGGATGCACATCTCTTGCCATCCCGGTATCATTTGTTCGATTAGCAAATCCCAAATTTTTGGTTTCAAGATATCATTCTTGACATAAGCTAATAACCGCATCCCAGGCGCTGTAAATCTATTTTGTGACAGTATTATTTGCAATGGATGCATAATTATCTCTTCCTATATATAGCAATTTCTCTCAATCGAGTAATATCTCGCAATATTTCTTTGCGCTCAAAAATCACAAGAATAGTTCCATATAACATTGCACCAATCGCACCCACGGAAAAAAGTTTCCAAACCGAATCAATGACTAATGACTTCCCTACTAGGAAAACTATAATACCCATTAAGATTGAGTAAATCAAATAAGGTACAATATAAGGCCATAAATCAATATGCACATGTCTTCGCACCTGTACAAACGGAATAAAAAATGTTGCCGAGACTATAACTCCTGCTAAGACAACTCCATTAAAGCCCCACAATAAAACAAAAGGAACAGTCAAAATCCACTGTAAGACTGCCCAAAAAAGAGAGATGTTACGAACAACCGATGCTTTTCCTAAGGCAAAAAGGGTATTTATCATGATAGCCCCAATGATCATAAATACTCCTTGAATTAAAGAAAGATACAGAGCTGTTAAACCGGCAAGCCATTGGGACGTATAGATGATATAGGTAACTTGTGGAGCAAGAGCAAAAATCACAGCCAGAAGCGGAAATGACAACATACAAGAAATCTTAATCATTTTTTCAATGAGAGATTTCATAAATAACCTATCATCTTGGCTCCGTGAAACAGCAGGAAAAACAGTTTTCTCTATCACTTCAGAGGGCGCCAGTCCTATCTGTCTTATACCTCCTGCCCAGTTAATAAGCCCAACTTCCTTTGCTCCGAAAAGGACGCCGATAAAAAGAGGGATAACCGCTCCATTGATAGCGCCAATAAGGCTATTAGCCTGATAATTTAAACCAAAAGGCAAAAAACTTTTAATTTCAGAAAGCCGGAAATTAAAACCAATTGGCCAGGGAGAAAGATAATAAAAAATAAAAAAACTAGCAACTCCTCCCAGGAGATTACCTAAAACAAAACTTCCCACCCCAAATCCTTTTATGGCAAAAAAAACAGTAATTATCTGTACTATGGCAAGAGAAGAAATCTCTCCGATGGTTAACTTTTTATACTCTAAATTTCTTTCAAGAAGACGCATGGAAATTGTAGATACCTGGCCTACAAGGACGCTAAGAGAAAACACTCTTAACCAAAATGTTGCTTGTGGATCAAAATTTCTACCATATATAATATGAGCCAAAGGAGATAAAAAATAAACCAGTATAAAAAAAATAACAGAAGCAATACATAATACTGTAAATATAGCTCGCAACTGTTGTTTGGAGACTAATTCCTTCTTCTGAACTAATGCCGTACCAAGACCAAAATTGCTAAGAATGCCTAAGGTAAGAATCAAAAAAGATATAATCGCAAAACCACCAAAGATCGAAGGATTTAGAATTCGTGCCAAAACAATGCTTGATGTAGTAAGAATGAATTGATAAAGAACGCGCCGAATACCTAAAATAAATATTCCACGCACAACCTTTCGCTTAAATAAAATCATTTGTGCAGTTGAATTCATAACAATTGCTTTTACCAAAGAATTTTCCCTTTTCCCCAAAAAGGTTTTTTTGTAAGTCCCAACCGCTCATGCTCCATAAACTCAAAAATATTGAAGGCAGAATTTTTTTCAACAGATTTTTCCATAATTGACACGATTTTTTCGCTTACCTTGATCCCATATAATTTGGGTGCGTTTTCCATTTTTTTCATTTGGTCTTGATTATCCAAAACACCATAAAGAACCTTCAGCACAACTTCCTTTGTTATGGGAGGAGCAAGAATATTTCCTCCTGCAAATATAGCCTCCGGTCTATCAGTATTAAATCTTAAGACAATGCCGGGAATTCCAAGTATGTTTGTCTCTTCTTGAATGCTTCCTGAATCTGTTGCAACAGCAATGCATTTTTTCATTATTGCTATAGTATCTGCGTACGATGGTAATACTTGAGAATAGAAAAAATTTTTATATGTCTTTGAAAGATCATGCACTCTTTCATTCAAACCGTATTTTTTTAGAGCTGCTTCCGTCGCTCTTAGTGAGATAAAAACGATTCTCCTTCCTTCTTTCACTAACCTTTCCATTGCTTCATAAATAGAAATAAACCTTTGATAAGAAATAATATTTTCTCTTCTATGTACGCAAAAACGAATAAGTTGTCCTTCTAAAAGCTGTGGATATTTTTCGAAGATCTTTGATGTTCGTACTTTTTCTTCTATTATTTTCAAAGAGTCGCTTACCGTATTTCCAACCACAAATATTCTCTCTCTTGAATATCCTTCAGAAAGTAGATTGTCTGCATTAAGCCGGGTTGGGGCGAAATGAATTCCAGCTGACGGCCCTGCAGCTCTTGTATCAAATTGTTCAGGATACGGCTCGTATGATCCTTTCTGCCAATTATTTTTTGTAAGTAATCTAAAATACCATTCTATATCGTTGCTGTGTAAAAGCTCAAGAATGATGTGTTTTGAGGGTGACATAGTCCGAAGCCCTGCCTCAACGTGTGCTGTACTTATAAGATTTGCAAACGAAGCTATGCCAGCTGCCACTGCTGTTGTAGTATCAGCACAGATATAGGGAATTACTTGTTTTTTAAAATTTTTTAAATCCTTAAGGAGTTGTCCAAAACGAAGAATAATTTGTGATTGTTGTTCATATAATTCACCTGATACTTCAAGGTTAACATCAGGAACTATACCAAATTCCTTCTCAACTCCGCCTGATAATTTATAATCTGAATGCTGCCCTGAATGAACAACCAAAGTATAATGTCCACGTTCTTTAAGCTTGAGAATAAGAGGGGCTTGTTTTATGATATCCGGTTTGGTACCAATGAGAACAATGTGAATTGTGTTTTTTTGTCTTTTAATTTCCGCAAAAAGATCTTTTCGTATATGCATGTTATTTTACGTAACTTCTACCAAGAATTCTTTCAATGAAACCTACAAAAAATGCAAAATCAAATACGATCTTAAATAAAAGGTATGCAGGGGTTTTATAATGCAGCGAATCTCTGATCCCCTTTCTTAAAGAATTAGGAAATGAATAGATAACTAAAGATTGTATGGTGTGGGCAACCAGCGGGCCCTTTACAACCCATCGAGCGGAAAAAAACACCTCTGATAAAGAAGAAGGATTATAATGATAACAAATTGCATTCTTAGCAGCTTTTGCTATTGCGCCTTTTAACTGCACAAGAACGGTTGTATCTTCCCCATATCCAACGTCTTTATAGCCTTTTGTGTTAAAAAATACATCTCTTCTGATCGCACGAAAATTTGTATCGGTATCCGAACTTTCGGGTCTAATTCGTAAATGAATAGGCATATAACTATTAATGGACCAACATCTTGACCAGACATTGTCAGGATTTGCCACATATTCTTCTTTGGTAAAGGTAGCAATTGCCCTACCCTTTTCGATAGGTGCAACTAGGTATTTTAGATAATCTCTATGGAATTTCATGTCCGCATCAACAAAAACCAAAATATCCCCTTTCGCCTTTTTTGCACCTAAGTTTCGGGCAGGCGCTGGGCCTTTATGTTCTGTTCTGAAAATATGGTATGCAATTTTTTTATCTGACGGTTTATATGAACTTAGTATTCTCCATGTATCATCCGTACTGTCGTCAACTACAATTATCTCTAACGGTCTTTTTGTCTGAACAAATAAGGTATCAAGGCACTTTTCAATGTATTTTTCTTCATTATAAACAGGTAAAATAACAGAAATTCTATACATTTTGTTTGCAGCATCCAACTATCAGCCTATGATAGTATCATACTATATGGATTTGTCTATTATCATCGTAAACTACGATACAAAACAACTTCTTAAAAATTGCCTTTCTTTCGTTTTTAATAACCAGCCAACGATATCATTTGAAGTCTTCGTTATTGATAATGGCTCAACGGATGGAAGCCTGACAATGATCAAGAAAGAATTTCCCCAAGTAAGCATAGTAAAAAATAAACACAATCTCTTGTATTCTAAAGCTAATAATCAAGGACTAAAAAAAACAAAAGGCGTTTATGTTCTCATCCTGAACTCAGATGTAATGCTTGGAAAAGGAGTACTAGATACTATGACTACATTTATGAAAACCCATCCACAGTGTGGTTTAGCATCTTGCCGCGAAGTAGACCAAAATGGCAAAACAATTCGCACTGGTCATCAATATCATAATCCATTCGTTCAAATTATCGAACTGCCGTTTTTTGTAAAATTTTTTAGAAATAGTTCAATTTTGAAAAAATTTCATTATGAAGACTGGAATAGAAAGAGTACAAAAAAAGTTGACACAATTCCTGGATCATTTATGTTTGGCAGATTAGACATTTTAAAAAAAGTCGGTTTCTTTGATGTACATATGAAACTATTCTTTAGCGACGCAGATTTGTGTCTCAGGGTACATAGGGCTGGGTATGATATATATCATCATGGACATGTCACGATAACACATATTAAAGCAGAAACACTCAAACATTTCACCTTAAATGAAATTCTTATGCAGTCATATCAAGACATGTTCTATTATTACAAAAAGCACTTTGGTATTTTTTGGGCAACGCTCATATTCTTTTTTACGAAATTAAGCTTGCTTTATTATAAAGTTGCAAAATGAAATATAAAATTCTGTTTGTTACGCTATTTCCACAAATCGGCGGGGCGGAAACAAGCTTAGTCTACGTATTGCAAAAACTGGACAGAAAACGATTCGAGCCAATCGTCTTATTGCCGAAAGAAGGGTACCTGTCAGAAAGGATAAAACCCCTCGGCATACGAATGGTTTTTTTGGAACTACCGGGCTTTTTGATCCGTCAACTGTTCGTGCCAGGTATAAACCCTTTTGCTGTATGGAAATTTTATCAACTTTGCAAAGAAATTCAACCGCATGTCATTCACCTCAACCACACTACCCTGGCATGCTACACGGGGATCGTCTCAAAGCTTCTCCACATTCCAGTCGTGGCAATATCATGGGTGAACTCAGACTCAATCTATGCGTATCAGGATATCGCCACAAACTTTGGCGCAGATGTTATCCTTGCTATTACAGCAAGATTGCAAAAAAGAATAATCAGGCGAGGCATTGTGAAGAGGGAAAAAGTAAAGCTTCTCACCCCTGGTCTTGATACGAATTTCTTTCGACCACCAGAGAACAAAGTGCGTGCAAAAAAAGATCTCGGCATCAATCCAGATAGTGTGACCATAGGAATCGCAAGCCGCTTTGATCCGGTAAAAGACCATCTCACTTTTTTTACGGCTATGAACATTGTGGCCAAAATTGCTTCAAATATAACGATATTGGTGGCGCAAGATCCAAGTATTAATCTAGAAGAAAAAAATACATTTGCTCCGATAGTCAAAAAAAATATAGATGTATATCTTGCGAATAATCCTACAGTAAAGGAGCGGGTTGTTTTTGTAGGGTATAAGCAAAACATGCTCCCATTTTACCAAGCAACGGATATATTAGTTTCCAGCTCTCTCTACGAAGGGCTTGGCATGATTCACATGGAAGGAGCTTCATGCGGCTTGCCTATCGTGAGCACAAACTTTGATGGACAGCATATCATCGTTAAAAATGGAAGAACAGGATATCTTGTTCCCATCCGAACACCCAAGCTCCTCGCTGAAAAAATCCTAACGCTTGTCCAAAACAAGAGACTCAGGGAACAATTTGGTGCGGAGGCGAGAGCTCATATTCTCAAAAACTTTTCCATCGAACGATACACAAAAAAAGTACAAGATGTTTATTTAGGGCTCGTTCGTCCGCCAGCTGGCGGATGATTACGGCCCTATATGCCGCACCGATATATTCAAGTTATTATCGGATGCGGCCCTGCAGCTTATTTCTTCCTCCCAAAAACCCAATACGCAACAAGAAAAAACGTGAGGATCGTCGTTACATACCCCAACCATATCGTGCCGGTTTTCCCGTGTTTTAACAGGATATCAACTCTTCCTATTGAGGGATATAAAACCAAAAAACCCATCGGGTCTCGACCTTTGTGTATATATGCTCCCGAGACGCTATCCTTCGCGCGCCATCCATTATCATACGTCATCTGAACCAAAATTCCCTCTCCTTGGCGTACCGTACCGGCAATTGCATAGGTGTCATGATTCACGACGGTAAGCTCCATGTCGTTTCCCCCTTGTTCCACCCACTCTGCATACGCAAGGAGCGGTTGTTTGTCATCTGCCTTCACCGGAAGAACGAGACGTTCCATAACGGACAATTGAACGGCTTTCGCAAGCGACGGCCGCGCTTGTGGTATGGCGTATATATTATCTCCCGCTTCCTCGTATGCCTTAAAAAACTTCTGGAAACGCTCTAGGTTTTTGATATCACGATAGAGCTCAGATGAACCAGGTGTCGTAATAACTGCATATTTGACGTTGGTTGCGGTAAACCACGCTCGTGCAATCTCCGGGTCACTCCCGTTTGCTAACTGGTAGTAGATATGGTCGGGCCATGGGTGCGTGGCAGCTTGAAAAAGGCCGCCTCGAACTTGCCATACATCAGAAAAATAATTGAGATAAAATCCGTAGTTTCCCGGAACAAACACTCGTTCTCCTTTCTTTTGGTCAATATGTTGAATCAACCAGGAGGCAATCTTTGCTTCTCTCGTCTTCGCAATATCGACCACGCTGCCACTCACCTTCTGGGCCACTGGCAAAAAGGGCTGCACGTAGACGATCGCGGCGGCAATACAGACCAGTCCCAAAAAGTCAGTAATAACCGTCAACCTGCTCCATCGTCTTGCCAGTCTGTCTACTAAAGTGCCGATAGTCACTCCGATAAGGAGAGATACTCCCATATCTACCTCTGTCATGTAGCGGAGTGCCTGGGGCAAAAGTTCAACGCGAGAAGCATAGTAATAGTAAACGACAAAAAACAGAGCGCCAAACCAAAGCAAAGCAACTGCGATGCCGAAAAAATCTCGCAGAAATCTTCGTATCCCAAAAAACACCGCGCCGACCACAAGGCCTATGGCAAGCCAGCTCCACGGAAAAAGAGAAAACAACATCGTGCCCGTACGTTTCCCTTCGCCAAAAAAGTTGGATATAAAGGAAAAATTATACCAAAACGATATCATCCCCAGTGTCAAAACAAACAACCAGACTCCCCAACGCAATGCTTCACGAAGTTTTCCTCGCTCTTGCGCAACAAACACAAACAGCATGCAACAGAGCAGAAAAACGGAAGCAAAAAGCCCAATGGCATTGGAAAGAGCGGTAAGTCCCAAAAAAACAGCAGACAGCAGAAACCAGAGAATGCTCCCGCGCCAAGAGCGATGTTCTAAAAAATGCACAAAAAAAAGTGCGGCCAGAGGGAGGAACATGAGAGAAAACATATGCGGTCCTTCCCCCCAACGGACAAGAACAGTAAATCTTCTCGGGTCCAAAAATTGCGTGGAAAAACGGTCACTTGCTACTTCTTGGTTCAAAAAGTAGAACACGGTCGGTCCTACTGAATAAAATAGTCCAGCGACGAGTCCGCCAATCCAACGCTTCCCAAGTTTCCAGCCCAAGAAAAAAAGAGAAATCGGGGCAACGATATACGCAACACCAGTGAGCAATCGGTACGATGTCCATAAGGGCATCCGGGTAGAGGTATGCAAGATAAACTCCAAAAACGGCACGATCGGCGTATAAAAAAGATGAAAAGGGAACCCGAGATACCAAAATGGAGCCCAAGAGGAAAATCCGTAATCGCCAATAAATCTGCCCATGGAAACATAAGAAACTTCAATAGAGCCAATATTTGCCGGACCATTCTTCCCAAACCAAGAAGAAATAACGTGATAATTGATATAAAAAATACCAAGGATTCCCAACAAAGCGAAAAAAAGAACCAGAGCATGCTTGACTATGGCATTGTTTTTTATCTTCATGGTCGCGCTTAGGGCTCGTTCGTCCGCCAGCTGGCGGACGATTACGGCCCTTTGTGCCGCATCTTCAGATAAAATACACATCAAGGTATTAGTGGATGCGGCCTTTTTTATTTTTCCGTGTCCTATACGCTAACAGAGCAAAAATAGTAATCGTTGCTGCTGTGACGATGTACCCTATTGCATGCGATATCCCGTCAAAGTTCTCCCGCGCAAGCCAGATTTTCTCTCGTTCCATTCCCGTATGCCAAAACGCTGCTACTTCTTCCATGGGCGGCGGCACAGTCTCGCGAAAAAGAAGAATCCCCGTCACCAGAAGGACAAGCACGAGCGTAATGGCAGGGTTGGAAAAGCCCGGCCGATTAAGAAAGGGCACCGTGGTAATTTGGGAAAGTTTTAAAGCATCAATAAACCAGACCATCGCAACTGCCAGAAAAAATGAAAGCGCAATCCCCAGTTCCGGCAGATAGCGCGATGGAACAGACAGATTGAACGTTCCCTTCCCAAAAAAAATGATAATGACAAAGACAATAGTCCAAAAACTGGCAAGGAACATGGGCTGCATATGTTGTTTCCGGTCAAACAGAAGAAACCCAAACGCTCCCAGAACCGGCACGATAAACAAGGAAAGCGGAATGAGATGCTCTGCCACCACCCGCATTTCCTTCCCAAATGGTCCCCAGACCATCCACCACGCAAAACTCGGGTTGTACCAAAACGATGTCAGGGCGATTGCGGCACAAAATGAGATGCCAAATCGCAAAAATTTCAAGCGTCCGTATCCCAACAGCATTTCGGAAAACGTGACAATCACGGCAAATACACAGTAGGAAATGAACCCAAACGGAGACGTCAAAATGATAGCAGCACTTACCACCGCGGTCACCAAAAGATTTTTTACTCCTCCGTGACGGAGAAAAGAAATAAGCCAGTAAATTGCCAGCGGGAGAATGGATAAGCTCGCGACATGGGGAAGATCGCCACCAAAAAATCCGGCAACAATGCGCGCTTTTGCAAATACCAAAAACGGGAGTGTCGCGAACAAAACAGAGGTTAAAGCCACGAGCCTGCGCTTTGTAAGCAAAAAGATCAGAAAATAATCGGCAACGGGAAACAGCAGAAAGAAAAAAATACTGACCAGATGCAGGGCAAATGGAAAAGAGACAGTAAACAGATCACGGATCGCTCCGGCGAAAAATGGAATCGCCGGCCCGGAAAAGGGATTGCTTGTTCCGGTATTTCCCCAAAATGGAATGATAAGGTAGACATTGAGGCCGACAAGGAGGACCAATCCTGCCACCTCCACCACTTTGTTTGCCCACCAGCCGGTGGGCGCAAACACCTTGATTCTCGTTTCTCGGATTTTGCGGCTTATCCGCCGGAAGCGTTTGACCGCAATCGTTTGATCTTCTTTTGGAACGATATCTTCCATTCTTTCATCCTAACACCGGCACAGGAAAAAGATCAATCGATACTATAGATGACGTCTCCCCTTTCTTCCCAAATTTTTCTTCCGATACTCTCCCACTTCTCAACGTGTTTGAAATCATGGTAATACTCAGGCGAGGTTGATCCATGGACCAACACGTATGAAACGCCAAGGTTTTTGGCAAGTGTGATTGTTCGCTGCGGATCGGTCCCTTCTCTCATTTCATACGCTACCCTTCTCCACCGTTTATCAACTGCCACCTCGTCCCTGCCGCCCCGCACTTGGGAAAGGTCAAACAGACTGTTTGCCCAAAACACGGTTGATCCCGAGAGAAACACGCGTTTATCACCCGCAAGCTCATGAAGCTTCACTAAACTCCCAATCCCTGTGGGCAATTGAGACGAGATGAGTGCCGGCGTACCGAGTTTCCCGTAAATAAATACGGAAAGAATAATGGGCAGAAGCAACATCGCCCACCAAACAGGTTTTTTGAGGGTCGCACATCCTAAAAGCGCAATGCCAATCTCAAGCTCAAAAAACCAGCTCGTCCAATCCATCCAAAAATTAGGATTGGCAAAAAATCGGAATAGCGTGAGCCCTCCAAAAGTCAAAAGCCACACAAGTGAAAATTTTGCAAGTGGACTGGATTCTTTTTTCAAAAAGGAAAGGACAAGTATGGCACTAGCTACGGGGAGAAAAATTTTGAGAAAGTTTACGGCGTTTACCAAGGCAAGTAAACCCGCGGCTCCCCCAATTGAAAGGTTCATGCTCACCCTCCACCAAAATCCGGGTGTATACCAAAGAGTAATCAGAACGAGAGCACTTCCTAGTATAAAAAATGCTTGTTTTCCAAAGTCAACCAGATTTTCTTCACCTTCTTCGTCTTCTTTCCCCTCTCTCGTTGCAATAAAAAGTCCCGCAATCCCCACCACCAGCGGAAACAAAACCGCGGTGTGAATCAGCAAAATAAACGAAACAGATAGTATTGCCAGAATAAGGGTAAATATCTTCTTATGAGTAAAATAGTAGCTCATCGACAAAATCCCCCACGGGAGGAGGTTTTTAGCAAAAACAATGGAAGGTTCCGCCATGGTGAGAGCAGACAACCACCGCCACGGCAGAATAAGAACCAATATGCCGACGATAACCCCGATGTTCTTGTTTTTCGAAAGCTTTGCAGCAAGTATTCCCCACCCCACACTTGAAGCAAGGAAGCTCATCACCAAAAGCACGTACACTACATCGAAATATGAGAAAAAGGAAAATATCTTACGCAGTCCGATGAGCAAGAGGGGTACTACCGGTCCGGTGAGAAACCGCACCGGTGTAGTCCCTAGATACCAGTACGGGTAATTGCCGCCAAATCCATGCGCTTCAATGAAACGCGCAAGGGCAACGGCAACCGGTATCATCGATGTGGGCGACGGATACATCATTCACCACTGTACCATGATCGTACTGCAGAACAAAGAAGACATGTGGTATACTTACAATATGGACTATCATCGTCTCCCCACCACGCTTCCCCCTTCGCTCTACCAGTTCTTTTGGGACGTGGATGCTCGCCGACTTGACCCGTCCAAAAATGCTGACTATGTAATCAATAGGCTTTTGGATAAAGGAGGTCTGGACGGTGCCCGTTGGACGCTTCAGAAATTTCCCAAAGAGCGCCTTATAAAAACCTTAAAAAAAATGCGTGATTTTTCCCCACGGAACGGTCGTTTTTGGACCCGCTATCTAAACATTCCAGAAGAGGAGGTGGCATGTTTAAATCCGTCTTATCTCGCGATGCGCAGGCAGCACTGGCCGTTTTAGGGAAAAGCGGGCTTGTAGCACATGGGTATCTTGCCGGTGGATCGGCGCTTGCGCTCCATCTCGGTCACCGTCAGTCGGAAGATTTTGACTTTTTTTCACAACACCCATTTGACCCGAGGAAACTGAGCGCGTCTCTGCAAAAAATTGGGGTGTTTCATGCAGAAGTAGCGGAAGGAATTTCCCTCCTCGGTACGTTTAACGGCATAAAATTAAGCTATTTTCGCTATGAGTATCCCCTCCTTGCTCCAACACATCCATTCTTACATATTGCCATTGCAGATCTGCAGGACATCGCGGCGATGAAACTAGCTGCAATAATGGATCGTGGGACAAAACGTGACTTTATTGATGTATATATGGTAGCCCAAAAAGGCATTTCTCTCGAGGATATGTTTCTTTGGTATAGCAAAAAGTATAAAATGTTCGAATCAAATGCATTGAGCCTCATCAAGAGTCTCCAGTACTTCGATGATGCAGAAAAAACACACATGCCTGTTATGCTTGCATCTATAGTTTGGGAAGATGTAAAAGCATTTTTTATCGCCGAGTCCATGCGCCTAGCGAGAACATATCTGGAAGGGTGAGTCTCCCTGCCTAGCCAGATAACGGTTGGGTATGCCTCTCCTCCAACACAAACCGATAACTAAACCTTTACCCGCCGAAAGTCGCTCCGCGAGCCCGCCAGATGGCGGGCGAGCGGCAAGGCTGGGCGGGACCAAAACTCAACCGACAGGTTGAGCTGAATCCCGACTACGTAAATCACTACTCTTTTCTTCTAGTACGAACCTATACGAAAACCACCAAAACACAAACAACCAGATAACCGTAAATATTGCCGACAGATAATCATGATAGACATAAAAATAGATGGGAGTAGCATAAACATAGATAAGGACAATGAGGGTGAGGCGCAAAAGATTCATGAGAAACATTCCCAAAATACCAATGGCGATGACTTCAAATTTTGACATGGTCGTATAGGTGCCACTTTTCAAGCCCACAATCAAGGTAATGGTAAGGAGAAGCAGGCTCTGCCAGCCGATGCAGTTCCACGTCATCTCCAAAAACTTTCCTTTGACCAGCATCCCGTTTGCATACGCAACAAAGGTAACGCCAAAAAACGAGACAAGGGTTTGTACCATACCCACTTCATACGGAACAATGTGCGATTGGACCCACGAATAGACGCGGATGTGCTCAATCACCGCGGTCAGCCATTCATTAAAAATCACCAGAAACGGCAAAACAAGAAGGAACATGACCAGAAGAAGAAATATGGTTCGAAATACGCGCTTTTGCATAGAATTTATCTCAAAACCCTGCGGTTTGCGTCATTCTGGCAATCCGCCAGCTGGCGGAGCAGTCCAAAATCAGATCCTGGATAAAACCAGGATGACGCGCTAAAGCCTAATGTTTTGAGATAGGCTCTAGATTCCTTTCTTCCATTATATATCCTATACTCCCTATATGCGGAAGATTGGCATGATCATAGTCATAGGACTTCTTTCCTTTGCCGCCGGCTACATTTGGCCTTTTCGTGGAAAGTCAACCGCGCCTGCCCAACAGGTCAAAGCACTACGCACAGGACAGACCAATTTTATTAACCCGCTTCTCGAATATGAAGTACCCAGGAACTTTTTTCCGGAACTCAAGACCCTTGATGAAGATGTATTGGCATTAGTACACAAGTTAGAAGCGTCAGGGACAGTAGACGAAGCCTCCGTGTACTTCCGCAGCCTCAATAACGGCCCGTGGTTTGGTGTTGACGAAGATTCCGACTACTTTCCCGCAAGCCTTCTCAAAGTCCCCATCATGATGACGTTTTTCAAAGAAGCGGAAACCAATCCCGGCATCCTGGAGCAAAAGGTGTCTTACGACAAATCACTAAAAGATCTCTTCGGCAATGCCAACAACACTGAATACTACAAACCGGACCGTCAAATTGAAGTCGGTCACACCTACACGGTAAGCGAACTTATTGAGCGGATGATTATCGATTCTGATAATAACGCCAAAAATCTTCTGATACTTCAAGTTGACGATCCGACAAAATTTTCCAGAATCTTCACTGATTTTGGCTTTGCAACTGCCCCGGAACTTCAGAGTGACAAAGACAGCATATCCGTGCATGAATACGCCAGCTTCTATAGAATACTTTATAATGCCTCATACCTCACCCGCGAGGCGTCCAACAAAGCACTGGAGCTTTTGTCTAAAAGCAATTTTCATCGCGGCATATCAGCCGGAGTCCCCACCTCTTTACAAGTTGCTCATAAGTTTGGGGAACGTTCTGATACCAATTTCAAACAACTCCACGACTGCGGCATCGTGTATTATCCCAAAAATCCTTACATCCTGTGCGTCATGACCCGGGGCAAAACCTTCGAGAACTTGGAAAAAGTAATCAGTGAAATTTCAAAAAACGTCTACGAACAGGTGGATAGACAGTTAAAATAATCAAAACCACAACGGAAATGACACTCACGTATTTCCCAATTTTATAGGAAAGCGGATCGTAGGAAAAAACGATGGTGTGATTTCCCTTTTCTACGCGCACTGCCCGAAACGCATAGTTTGCCTGGTAGATTTTTGTTTCTTTCCCATCTATATATGCATGCCAACCCGGATAATAGGTATCAGACAATATAAGATACCCTTCTTTTTGCATCATTGCGCCTAGACGTACGTTTGTATCGTTATATGAATCAATGGTTACCTGTCCGCTTCCGGTTGCAGTAGGCACAGCATCTACTCCTTCGAGCAACACTTCCCTTTTCGGATCAATATCTCCTTTAAGTATTGTTTTAAATACATCACTGCCGTTTGCAAACTTTCTGGCATTTCCCACCACATAGGCTCTCGGGAGATTGTGTTCATTTTCGTAAATATACGCATGATCTGTCTTTTTTATAAGGGTGAGGCCGGCAACATCGTCAATAGGAACATTATTGATGATATATTTCACATTCATCATCCCCCAGATGTTTGCCAAAAAATCCTTTCCCATCCCATTCATAAAAAGCTGAAAAGCATAGCTGTCTAGCTCTCCTGGACGCTTGACACTAAAATGTCCCGCCAGCTCATAAATAATCGAAGGCGAAGGCATGCGATAGAACAGGTTAAGGTCGGGCGGGATAACTTCCCGCTGATCAATATAGGGCTGTAAACTCCCTCGCCACCCCCCGGCCTTTTTCCATGCTTCGGGCCACGAAGAGAAAGCCACCGAACTCATTCTATAGAGTCCGGAATCTCTCGCCTTGATGAAGCGTACCGAAGGGGGCTCGGAAAAATACGAGGTGGGCATGACGGTATTAAAGGAATAGCCCAAGTAAAAAAGCTCTGTGATAGTGAAAAAAACGATGGCGCCTGCCCAGACTTTTTTAAGTTTTTCAAGAACAAAACCTGCCAAGATTGCACCGAAAAAATCAATAAACAGCAAAAATCTGCTGGAAATCCGGGTCAATGAAAATCCCGGGATGAAATCAGATAATATTTTGTACACCGGGGTTAAAAACCCGAGCATCAGAAAAAAACTTATGACAAAAACAATTTTTACAGCCGCTGCATTTGTTTTATCTTTCCCAATCCTGAAAAATAACGCTCCGATACAAAAAATCAAAGGAATGATTCCAAAGTACCCAATATTTTCCCAAAAATTTGCCTTTTCCATATCCCACGTAGCGCGTGAGGGGTCACCAAAAAGATACGGATAGAAAAAAAGCCCGAGATACTTCCACGCGTAGTTTGGGCTCATGGCGCGGAGAAGATCAGTATTTAATCTCGTTGAGTATTGCATGAGCTCAAGAGATGGTAAAAGCTGAACCGCACTAATGAGTCCTCCCAAAACCACAGCTCCAAAAAAATAGAAAAATATGCCCATGTGTTCGTTTCCCTTCATACGGATGAGGAAATATATGATAAGAATAAAAATTATGAGGTACGTCGTCGTATAGTGTCCGGCCAGAAGCGACATGGCAATGGCACCAGCCAAAACAATCATCCACATGCTTTTTCCTCCCCGAACGATCTTTTCTACTGCAAGAAACATAAAAGGCATGGGTGCCACTGCGGTTATAACGGGAACATGCCGCAGGTGTCCCCACATAAAGCCGGAAAGAATAAATACCGACGAGGAAAAAAAGGCAACAAACGGTGTGACTCCTATGGTTCTGGCATAGACATAGGTTCCTGCGGCCAAGATGAGAAAAGAAGAAATAATAAGCCAGTTAAATGCAACCGGCGGTGGCAAGAAATAATAGAGCAACACTGCCGCCGGATAAAACATGCCAGTTTGCGCCTCTGCCAATATGGGCACTCCCGAAGCAAGGTAAGGATTCCAGAGGGCAATGTTCCCTTTTTTCAAGTAATCCGTTGCCCAAAATTCGTGGTAAGGGTAGGAAAAGTGCAGGAGGTCCGAAGCACCTTCATCTGCCCCAAAAAAGACTCCCTGCATCCGCACTCCTTTATTGAGGAAAGCAAGGATTAAAATTATAAGCACGAAACAAGCAAATACATCTAATAATCGAGATCTTCTATCTTTCAATAAAAAACTCATATATTTAAAAAACCGTATTTCTTAAATTTTAACCTAAAAGTAGCAAATAAAGTAATAAAGGTCAATGACATGACAGCGACAACGTAACGCCGATCATCATAGGAATCTAAAAGTATTTTTGGAGCTCCGACCCTTCAATTTGACTTTACTTTATGATATTGTTACACTTCATTTAATCTAATTTCTAGACTAATAACTAGACTGAATTTAGACTAATTCTATGGCCGAAACACCCATAATTAAGCCATTTACTCACCCATTCCTAGCTCAGTTTCTTCTGGTTCCTGAAATTTTGCCATTCCGGGATGAAGAAATCGTCTCTTTGGATAGAGACCTGTCAAAATACGAGCAGGTATTTCTCAATCCCGAGGTGGAACGCTCGCTGATTACGAAAAACGAACTATTGGCTTCCTTCGCTATTTCCAAAGCGGAAAACTCACAATTGACGCTGAAAGAAGCTCAGGATGTTTATGCCCTTCTTCTTTCTGATCCAACCTATGATTTTGTCGGAAAAAAACTGAAAGCGAAAATAAAACTGAATCAAAAAGACCATGATCAACTGGAGTTTTTTAACATTGCAAAAACATTCCGTACGATCAATCAACACCCGTTTTCTGTGAATGAAGTAACCCCGGAGCTCCTGCTGGATACTCATCGACAACTAACCCAGGGATTAGATATATTTAAAAAATATCTCTCTGACTTTACTGTGTATAAATCTGGTATGTGGCGGGATAACGACCTCATACGAGTGGGTGAATATATTCCAGCGCCCTATAAAGAAATTGAAAGCGGCGTGATTGAGCTGATCAAATATTTGAAAACATATCAAACGATCACGGGCGTTGCTGTCTTTCATACCGCTCTCTATGGTCTGCATCCTTTTGCCAATGGCAATAAACGGGTCTGCCGAATTATTGAACATGTACTTCTCAGGAGTTTAGGCCTCAATGCCAAAAATTTATATAGTACGTCCTATTATTACCACACAGAAAAGTCACGATATTATAAATATCTTCTGTATTCATTGGAGAGAAAAAATCTCAATCATTTCGTTTCATTTGTATTTGAAGCACTTTCTCTTTCTATTATTTCCGTGCTAAAAACGAGCTTAGAAGTAAAACGAGGTGAATTTCTGGATAGACAAGAATTGGAAAATACAGCAAAAATCCTCTTAAAACCCCTCATCAAACGCCACGAAGTACAATTTAAGCATCTGGCCCGATTCTCTAAAGGTAAAGTAGCACGACAAACCCTCGTCAATTATCTACAAAAAGCGGTAGAAGACAACATACTCATAAGAAGAGAAGAAGGGAGAACGACATATTATAGTTTCAATTTTTCTGCTCCGGAATACGCAACATTAGAAAAGTGGCTAGCATTTGCTAAAAAACGACTTAGTTTTATCTCTGATGATATAAAATTGATATAAGCCAAGGCTAGAACCAGTAACAAAACCTTGATCTCTGGTCATTCACTTTCACTAACTTCATTCGCAATAATAAAAATAAAATGAATAAGATAAAGGTAACGAGTGATATGCTCGCACCAATTTTTCGTGACGCAGGATCATAGATAAATCGTATCCTATGTTCTCCTGCTGGCAACCGAACGGCTCTAAAAGCATAATTAGCCCGGTAAATTTGAGTTGGCACGGTATCAATGGTTGCTTTCCAACCGGGATAATAAGAATCGGCAAGGTATAACCATCCATTTTTAGAAGCATTGGCCAAAATTACTACTTCTCCTCCGCTGTCACTTACAATATTTGCTTCTCCCACTGAGCCTGAAAAATCGTCTTTTTCTATACCTTCAACCACGACTTCTTTGTGAGCATCAAACGTATCACTGAAAAGATAGTCAAGTGTTTTGTCATCTGCACCAGCTACGGTTGCTTTGCCAATAACTCTCGCGCGTTTGGGAGCATCCATTATCTGGTACAGATACACCTTGTCAACGACCAAAGACCATTTTATAGCCTCGCCGGTGTCATTATTCTTGCCTGGTAAATCTTCTGTCACCGCATGGGATAAGTTTAATGCCGATAGCTCTTTGAGATGTGCAAGCGTTCTCGTTGGATCAGCTCCTTCCCGAATCTCATACGCTGCGTTTCTCCACAAGCGATTGACGGCAACTTCATCTCTGCCACCCCGTACCTGTTGGAGATCAAACAGACTATTTGCCCAAAACACAGTTGATCCGGAGAGAAACACTCGTTTATTACCCGCAAGTTCATTAAGCTTCACCAAACTCTCAATCCCTATAGGCAATTGAGACGAGATGAATGCCGGCGTACCAAGTTTCCTGTAAATAAATACAGAAAGAATAATAGGCATAAGCAAACTCGCCCACCATACAGGTTTTTTTATGATCGCAAATCCTAAAAGCGCAATACCAATCTCAAGTTCGTACAGCCAACTCGTCCAATCCTGCCAGAAAGCGGGGTTAGCCAAAAATCGAAAAACGGTAAGCGCCCCAAACGTCCCCAGCCAAACAAGAGAGAATCTTGCAACAGAGCTCATCCCTTTTTTAAATAGTGAAACCGCAAGGATCGCACCCGCCACGGGGAGCAACATCTTAAGAAAGTTTACTGCGTTGCCAATTGCCAAAATCCCCGGTGCACCGCCAATGGATGGATTACGAAGGATAGTCCACCAAAACGCAGGCGTGTACCAAAGGGTAACCACCCCAATGGCCGCAAGAAACACCAAGAGTGCTTTTTTCGCATCTCTTTCTTTCCCTCCGCCAGCTGGCGGATCTCCTTCTTCTCTTGACGCAAGAAGTGCCACCACTCCCACGACCAGCGGAAACAGCACCGCGGTATGAATGAGCAAAAGAAACGAGACAGATAGTATAGCTATCATAATCCTTACTCTTCCTTTTTGAGTAAAAGAATAGTTCATTGCCAAAATCGCCCACGGGAGCAGATTTTTGGCAATGACTACCGAGGGTTCCGCCATCGCAAGTGCCGATACCCACCGCCACGGCAAGAAAAATATAAGTACGCCCACAATAATGCCAACTTTTTTATTTTTGGATAACCAACCAGAGAGTATTCCCCACCCCACACTCGAGGCAAAAAAGCTCACAACCAAAAGCACATACACCAAATCGAAATAGGAGAGAAAGAAAACTATCTTATGAAGCCCGATGAGGAGTATGGGCACCACCGGTCCGGTGAGAAACCGCACCGGCGTGGTGCCCAGATACCAGTACGGATAATTGCCGCTAAATCCATGCGTTTGGGTAAAGCGCGCCAGGGCAACGGCTACCGGTATCATCGACACCTGCGGCGGATAGATCATGATTTCTCTTCTTATCTTTTCAGGAAATCTTCTTTTTCGATGTCTGCTTCACGAAGAATAGCAAGAAGCGTCCCCTTTTTGATGTCCTTCAAATGCATAGGGACGACTGCGCGTTTGGCGGTTTTAGGATGTTTCATGGTGAGGTGGCTGCCGACTTGATGATGTTTGATAAAGCCAAGTTGTTTTAGTCTTTTTACAACCTCTCTCGGTTTGAAAGAGGGTAATTTAGGCATACAAAGGAGAGGGATGTGAATGGAGAGAAACGTCAATCGTGGAAACGAAATTTATGTCGTTTGGAGCTTTCTCTCCATCTTTTGCTAAACTTCCCAGATACGATTCAATAGCTTCTTTGGCAGAAATTTTTGCTTCCTCAATAGTTTTTCCATAGGTCACACATCCCGGCAATGCAGGAATAATGACGGTATATCCGCCTTCTGGTTCTTTCTGAAAAATAGCAGTGTAGTGATGAATGTTCATAGAGGTAGTATATCACAATAAGCAAAAAACGGCGAGCGGATAGATCATGCTGGTTTTTCCTCCAACACAAATCTATAGCTAAACCACCCCACTTCGTCCCGCCAAGCGGGACTCCGCGGGGCGAGAGTCGGACCTTAACGATGTGTGTTTTCAACTACCTCTTCTTTTTCTTCTAGTACGAACCTGTATGCGAACCACCAGAATCCAATCAGAAAAACCACCGTGGCAATGGCAGCGAAAAAATTATGGAAAATGAGCATATACACCGGCTGGGCATACACGGCAAGAAGGACCAGGAAGGAAATTCTCACGAGGTTCATCCAGAAAATGCCCAATACACCCAAGATGATCACCTGAAATTTGGAAAAGGCGCTATACGAATTTCCTTTGAGCCCCAAAACCAGCGATATCCCAAAAAGAAGCAGCGACTGCCACCCTAAACAATTCCAGATAATCTGCATGCGCAGGCCGTTGACGAGCATACCATCCCGCAAAGGGACATACTGGACGCCAAACGGACGAACGAGTACTCCTACGAGTTGCGACTGAATGGGAACGATTATATCCTGCATCCAGGTGTAGAGTCCAAATCGCTCCACCACCTGCGTTGCCGCCTCATTGAATGCCGTCACAAACGGCAACACGGCAAGAAGCAGTGCCAGAATCAAAAATATGCTTTTAAACAGGTCTTTTTGCTTCATACGTTCCGATATGCCCTCTTCCTAAAAGTTCCCATAAACCACATCAGCACCGGCAGGAGACCAAAAAGAATAAAGGGATTTTCAGGAATCACGAATGGTCGTAATGCCACCGTCGTACCAATGCTGATTGCGGACAGGATGGTGGTCGTATGCGTGCCGGTAGCCCCGGGCGATGCTGGGCCGGGGAAGTCTGCTCCATCAGCGCTTACCTCCAAGTTCTGACCGTTGGCAGTGGTACCATTTGTTCTGTGCACCAATGGGGAGACATCTGCATATGTTTGAGTACCATTAAACATACTGCCAAAGAAGCACACGCCCCACGCATTTGCCGTAACCGTGGTCACCGTCGGGCATGTTGCGGTGGTACTTGCCGCCGCAGTTATTGTTGCGGCAGCGCCGACATCCATCGGCGTAGTATTGTCTACTCCGATGTAGCCGAGCGTGAAGCCAACTGTTCCATTACTATTAGCGGGTATCGTCCATGCGGTAAAAGCAGCGTTCCCCAATGCCTGATACACGGCCATGTTCTGGACTGTGGTGCTGTCCGTCCGTAAAACCAGTGTCCAACCAGTGGGTACTACGGTAAATGCCCCGGTCCCATAATCCCCATAGATAACCGCCAAGACCACATCGGTTGCCACGGTACCTGCTGGGGCAGCCAAGGTAATACTTGTCCCTGCACTTGCAACTGTAGCGATAGCTCCAGCCGCGCGGAAGCTGATGGCATCAGCGGCAATCTGCCAACGTCTTGCCTCTTCAAAAACTATATGTTTAGAGGCTTGCCCTGAGCGAGGAGCACCAGCGACGAGTCGAACGGGCCCCAGAAGATAAAACTGGGGGCTGACATCCGGTACATCAAATTCATAAGATAATGCATACGTCCCGCCTTTTTTCCAATTTACTTCCCAAATTACCTTGCGTCCCCCTGCCCGATTCTCCACCCGAAATCCTGCCTTTTTGCCGACACTGCGAACATCAAAACTTTCCGGCACGGTTTCTTCCACGACACCAGTAAAATCCTCATTGGCTTTCACGTTGAACACCATAGGATAACTATTGGGCGGATATATCCGGGTGGGGCCAACCCGTTCTATGTCAAAAGGTACCTGCTCCCGGACTTCGAAATGGTCCTTCACGCTGTATGTTCCATTTTTGGTTTGGGCAGTCAAAAAGATTTCATAGTTCCCTGCTCCAGCTACCTGATAGCTGGTTTCATAATCCGGCCGCACGATCACTCCCTTCTGCTTACACTCCGGATTGACCCAAATGGTGCCGTTTTCGGTTGAAAGCTCATCCTCAACTTTTAACTTTTCACTTTTAACTTTTAACTTTAGTTTGGCATCACAGACCATCTCCCCGGTTTCATCCAAAACCGCCAGGGAGAGTTTGGCAGCTTCATGCGGCAGATAGATGGACTTATTGGTATTGATAGCCAACACTCCCCACGTAAAATCCTGCCTTCCCTGATACACAACGCCGCCTTCGCCCGCAACCGTTGCCTGAAGCATATATTTCCCCGGTTTCATGCCCCCCCGGGGACGGACAGAGACGCCAAACACTCCTGATGCTTTTTTGTCCACCGTAATGGGCACAGAGACTTCCTCGTTCCCGTAAAAAAGCGTGGTTTGGATTTGGTTTTCAGAAGCAGCGTACACCGTGGCGGGCCCCAAACCCAGACTTTTTCCAACCATCCTCATTTTGTCCTCATCCATACGCAGGGTAAACGTGGGTTCCTCGCTCAAACTGTACTGCTTCTTTTCTGGAGTAAGGGTGAGCGCCTGGATAAGGCGCATTTCTTTTCCTTTTCCGCGAAGGGTGATCTTGTTCCCTGTGGGTGTTTTTCCAAATGATGCAAAGGGGACCAGATTGCCAAAAAGCAAAGAGAAGATGAGAACAAAAACCGTGGCTACCTTGCCTATCCAACGCAACTTTTTGGGCCGGATAGAAAAGGAATTGAACTGATTGTTGGCCGTTGTAAAGGCAAGATACGGACTCATACTGGAACCAAACGATAGGTCAAACGACGGCGCGGTGGTCCTGCCGCTCCCAAACATGCCGGAAATCAGACGATAGAACCGGCCTCGGGTGAATACATCCGTAATTCTCCCGGTCTTGGGGGTGCGGAACCACGGCCCTTCTTCCTTCTCTAAAAATCCTTTAACTGCAGCGTAGGCTTGGAATGGAGTAACCAGGTAGGAAAGCGCCACAAAGCTGGCAATTCCTACATAGTCTTTCTGCTCGCTTTCCTCCAAAAATAACCCCACAAGATTGACCAGCGGCAGAGAAAGCATATTCGTCAACACCAGCGACCAGCCCCACAAACTGGTCCAGAACGGCAAATGTGCATGGAACGCGGTTTCTGCCAGAAGCCACGAGAGTGTGCCGACCATGAAAAAGAAAGCTTGCAGGTAATACGGCGACAGATACATCATCTCAAATTTCTCGGCAAATGAGAGCTTGTCCGAAGATATGAGCTTGGGGAACATGTGCTTTACATTAAAGGAATGGCCTTCTGCCCAACGCATGCGCTGCCTTATGAGGCGCTTGAGGGTAGAAACGCACTCGGCTGGCGCCTGAATGTACGGAGTGTACACCACTTTGTACCCCTTCTCATAGAGCCGCAGGGTAAGTTCAAAGTCTTCGGTAATGGAGGTGCGCCAGCCCACTTCTTCCAGGGGAGCTCTCCTGATCATATAGACGGATCCGGAAATCATCTTGAGTCCTCTAAGGTGGACCCCTTTGTCAATACACTAAAACGGTAAAACTTAGACTATATTTTCCTCCTTTCCAAAATAGATTTCAGCCGGTGTTTTGTAGTGCAACGACTGATGCGGTCTCTCATAATTGTAAAAGTCAAAATACTTTCCAATGTTTTCTTTTGCCTCTAAAACCGTAGCGTAATCTTTTAAATAGACTTCCTCATATTTCACATTTCTCCAGAGTCGTTCTGTAAATATATTGTCCATCGCCCGACCCCGACCGTCCATACTCACTTGTGTCCCACGACTGGTAAATAACCCGATATGCTGGTCACTCGTAAAGTGCGTTCCCTGATCACTGTTCTCAATATCAGGTCTATTGTATTTACCGAGCGCCTCTTCTGCTGCCTCAAGGACAAATCCAATCTCCAATGTCGTTGATAGCCTCCAGGACAAAACAAATCGTGAGAACCAATCCAAGTAGACAGTCAAATACACAAATCCCTGGTGCATCCGGACGTACGTAATATCCGTTCCCCAAATATGATTTGGATGACTGGCGGTCACTCCTCGTAACAGATATGGATAGACCGGATGCGGAATCGAATTACTACTGAGATTCGGTTTCTGGTAGATTGCCTCAATACCCATCTCCCGCATCAGCCGTTGTATCCGTTTCCGATTGTACCCCAACTCATGGGCGATCTTTCGTGATCCGTAAAATGGTCGTTTGGTGTACAGCACATCAATGTCATTCATGATAATCAGTGTTTTTGGATCAACCGGTACGGGTTGGTAATACAGACTGGTTCTGGAAACACCTAAAAGATCCGTCTGTATTCCCAGTGGTAATACGCTACTCGTTTTGTTAACGTGCGACACAATATCCCGGGCAGTCAAATGATTGCTACTGCTCAAAGATGCCCATCTTTTTTTTAAGAAAGTCGACTTCGACTTTCAGTCTGCCAATTTGGCGATACAATTCCTGTATTAATTCTCGATCATCGTGTTCTCTGTGTTTTTGTTGTGTTGAAAATCCCTGGGTAATAATGTCCAGTGCTATGCGTTTCCATTTCGTAATTTGTGTCGGATGTATGGCATACTGACTTGCTAATTCTGCGATTGTTTTTGTTTCCTTAATTGCCTCAACTGCGACCTTTGCTTTAAATGCTGGCGGGTGAACCCGCCGTATGTTTTGATCCATGATTCATTGTAATATATAGTCTAAGGTCACTGTTCAGTTTCCGGGGTCCATCATACTATCCAGATTATCA
>Ga0209515_10002726_pt1 | contig 26531 bp, 20 predicted proteins | sample Subgroupgradi54m_FD_187454 | JGI IMG/M metagenome (GOLD analysis project Ga0209515, IMG submission 187454) | Subsurface groundwater microbial communities from S. Glens Falls, New York, USA - GMW60B uncontaminated upgradient, 5.4 m (SPAdes)... ... | reverse complement strand
GTCTGCGTAGCTCAGTGGGTTTGAGTAGCTGTAGGCATAGGTGTTGATGCCGCCGTCGAGCCCAATAGGATCGGACTGTGTGTACCTGCCCGTGCCGCCGTCATAGAAGCGATGCCAGTTGTAGAACAGGCCGCTTTCCTGGTCGAAGTACTGGCCGGGCATGCGCAGGTTGAAGGTGAATGCTCCGAGGTTGCTCGGGTTGGTTTCGGCCGCGTTCACGCCGAAGGGCTCGCTCATCCAGCGCCACCTGATCGCGTTGTTCTTATCGACGACGACCCGCGGCGTATTCAGATGATCGGTGTGGATGTAGTACACGAGCGGTGGATTCGCCACGTTGGCCGGGTCGGGCGTGAACATGGCGATGGGCGCGCCACCGAACCACACGTACTCCCGGATGGCCTTGCCGGTGTTGTCGTACTCGCCCAGCAGTTGCCCGTCCTGGTCGTAGAGGAACACCACCGTGCTCGCCGCCCCCGTGCTGCTGAACTTGCGCACCCTGCGACCCAGGCTGTCATAGGTGTAGGTGGTGGTCACCCCCGCCTTGGTCAGCGTGCTCAGCCGCCCCGTCAAGTCGTAGGTCGCGCTGTACTGGCTGTCGCCGGTGGCGTTGCCCGCGTTGTCGTAGCCGTAGGTCTTGGCCGGGTTGGTCACGCTGGTCAGCCGGTTGCTGGTGGCCGCCGTGGTGTAGGCGCTCGTCGACCCGTTGAGCACGACACTGGTGCGGTTGCCATTGGCGTCGTAGCCGATGCTCCAGCTGGCGCTGGCCGTGGTGATGCCGGTCAGCCGCCCCAGCTCGTCGTAGCCGAAGCCCTGGTCCAGTGCCGGCTGCGCCGCTCCGTTGACGGCGTCGTAGTGGGTGTAGGCGGTGATGCGATCGGCCGCGTCATATTGCAGGTCGCGCAGTACCGCGCCCAGCCGGTAGCGCACCACGCGCCCGGAGGTGTCGAATATCCGTTCGTGGGCCTGCGTGCCGCTGGCCATTTGCCACACCCAGCTCCTGGCCGCATCGAAGGGCAGCCATTGGATCGCGCTCACCAGCGGCGTGGCCGCCGTGCTCGTGTTCTTGGCCAGGCCGATCGCCGTCGCCACCCCGTCCGTGTAGGTGATGCTCACCTTGCGTCCGGACGGGTAGGTGATGCCGGTCACGTGGCCGGCTGCGTCGTACTCGTAGGCGACGCTGTGTGTGAGCACACCACTGTTGGCACCAGCGGTGGCGTTCAACTGCTGGGTGTTGCCCAGCACCCATCCCTGCGGGTCGTAGGCGTAGCCCCATGACCCGCCCGGGTAGGTCGTCGAGCCGAGCCGGCCGATGCCGTTGGAGACACTGCTCAGGTCGTACTGCCAGGCCTGGCTGATGCTGGCCTGTCCGCTCAGGCTGTAAGTCAGGTCGGTCAATCGGTTCAGCGCGTCGTAGCTGTAGGTGGCCAGCACACCACGGCTGTCGGTGCGGGTCTTGAGATTGCCGGCCGCGTCGTATGTGAGGTTGGCGGTCCCTGTGTCGGGGCTGATGAGTTGCTTGGTGTCGCCCAGGCCGTTGCGCGGGTACTGCGTGACGAGGTTGCGCGGGTCGGTGACCTGCGTCGTGCGGTCGAGTCCGTCGTAACCGAACTTGGTCTTGCCGAGCTTGGCGTCAGTGCTGTCCTTGGCCCGGTTGAGGCTGTCGTAGGTAGCGACGGTCTTGAAGTCGAAGCCGGTCACGCCGGGTGCCTCGATCGTGCGGGTCGGATTGCCCAGGGCGTCGTATTCGTAGTTGACCACCGGCACCACGGCAATCGGAGGCACCGGGCCCGGCAACGTCTGCACCACCACGCTCGCTGAGGCGCTGCCAAGGTTGTTGGCGTCACCCGCATAGCTCGCGGACACGCTGTGGTTGCCCACGATGCTGAAGCTCGTGTTGAGCACGGCAACGCCGGCGGTGACGCTGGTGGTGCCCAGGGTCGACGCACCTTCGCTGAAAGTGACGTTGCCAGTGGGGCTGGCGCCGGTCACGGTGGTCGAAAGCGCGACATTCTGCCCCTGGTAGGCCGTGGCCGGCGCGACGAGGCTCGTGGTGGTGTTGGCTCGATTGACGCTCAAGGTCAGCGTGCCCGAGGTGCTGGCGGCATTGGCCGTATCGCCTCGGTAGGTGGCGGTCAGCGCGTGGTTGCCGGCGGTGGCAAAGGTTGGACCCAAGGTCGCCTGGCCGCCGCTTATCGAGGCAGAGCCAAGCGTGATCGCGCCGTCCTTGAAGGTCACGGTGCCGCCGGGGCTTGCGCCACTGACGACGGCGGTGAGCGTGGCGCTTTGACCGGCTGCGATCGGGTTCGGCGATGTCGTCAGAAGTGTCGAAGTGGGGCCGCTCGCCGTCACCGTCTCGGTCACCGTGGGCGACGTGCCGCCAGTGTTGTTGGTGTCGCCCGAGTAGCTTGCCGTCAGGCTGTGGCTGCCCGTCGCCATGAAACTGGTGTCAATGCTGGCCTGCCCGCCGCTCAATGCGACGGTTGTGAGGGGTGTGGCGCCGTCCAGGAATGTGACCGTGCCCGTCGGGGCGGTTCCGGTGACAGTGGCAGCCAGGGTGACGAGCTGGCCAGCACCCGCTGTGGTGGGGCTGGCCGCAAGAGACGTTGTCGACACTCGCTGCTGCACTGCGAGGCTCACGTCCGACGATGCGCTGGCAGTCGTGGTGGCGGTCGCAGTGTATTGAGCCTGCAGGGTGTGCGCTCCAACCACCGAAACCGGCGGGCTGGAGCCCGGCAGTGTGATCGATGCCTTGAAGTTGCTCGGTGCCGACAAGTAGCTCAAGGTGCCGGTCGCCAGGGTCGTGCTGCCCTCGACGATCTTGACCGACTGGCCGCTGAGCGAGGACATGTAGATGGGCGTCGAGACGGTCACCGTGCAGTTCACCGCAACAGTCACGGTCGTGCTCGCTGGGCAGGACAGTTGCGTGGTCGTGGTGACCGGATTGACTGTCTCGGCCACCGCGCTGGATGTGCTCGTGGCGTTGACCACGTCGCCGTTGTAGACCGCCGTCAGGCTGTGGCTGCCTGTTGTTGAGAACGTGGCGTTGTAGGTCGCCGTGCCGGAGGAGAGCGCAATGGACGTAATCGCCGAGCTTCCGTCCTTGAATGTCACCGTGCCGGTCGGGCTGCTGCCGCTGACGGTCGCGGTGAGCGTCACCGACTGGCTCACGGTCGCCGGGTTGGGGTTGGTAGACAGCGTCGTGGTCGTCGCGAGCTTGGGGTTGGCGGTCTGGCTGACGGCAGGCGAGGTGCTTGTAGCGTTGTTGGCGTCGCCGTTGTAGACCGCGGTCAGGCTGTGCGTGCCTGCGGTGGAGAAGCTGGTGTTGACCGTCGCCGTGCCTGAGACGACCGATACGTTCACCAGCGAGGCGGCTCCGTCCTTGAACGTGACCGTGCCGGTCGGGTTGCTGCCAGTCACGGTCGCGGTCAGGGTCACCGACTGCCCGACGTAAGCGGGATTCGGATTGGCGGACAACGTGGTCGTTGTGGACGTCAATGCAAACGCCGCAATGCTGAACAAACTGCAGATCGCGGCAAGAGACACGAGCAGCAGGGAACGAAGCCATTGCAAGACGTAACCCGTGTGCAAGCGGTACGGCTTCTCGCAGTTGTTGTTCCCCACGTTCCTCACTCCCTGCCGCTGGTTTGTTGAACGCGTCCGAGCGCGTCGATGCTTCTGCTGAGCTGGCGGCTCAATGCACCGCCGGGGTCCTTGACCTTCTCTGCCGTCCTGTTTCCCGCGTTGTCGAGCGTGTAGTCGATGCGGTTGCCTAGGTTGTCGAACACGGCAGTCATTCGGTGCGCGGCGTCGTGGGCGTAGCCCATGTAGCTGAGGTCAGGCCGTGTCACGCGGGTGAGCTGGCCTACGGCGTCGTAGGTGTACCTGGTGGTCCGCCCCCCCACGCTCGTGCTCAGTAGCCTCTGCCTCAGGTCGTAGGTGTTGACGGTGAGCACACCGTTCGGGTCAATCGTCTCCAACAGTTGGCCGTGTTTGTTGTACTTGGTGTACTGGGTGATCTTGCCAACCGCGTTGGTCACGCTTTGCAGATCTCCGAGCGTGTGGTCGGCGGTGGTGTCGGTGTAGTAGGCGAACGTGGTCGTGTCGTTCACATCCGTGCGCGCACCCTTGGCTGTGAGCACCTGACCGAATTGGTTATAGGTCCTGCTGCTTTGGCGGTCGGCGACACCGGCTTCCAACGCGGCGCTGAAACCCAGATGGCCGTCGGTATCGGTGGTGGCCTGCTCGACCTGCTTGCACAGCACGGCGATGGGCTTGCCGTCCGGCAGCAAGGCGCCCGCCGGTGCGCACGATGCCAACGCGTTGGCATTGAAGGGGTCGGGCTGACCGTTGTAGACCTGGGTCGTGATTCGACCGGGCTCGGCCACTTTGGTTTGCAACCGCCAGTCAGGGTGCCATTGGCTGCTCACCTTTCGACTTCCGGTGGGCAGTGTTGCGTTGGGTGGGGTCACCGCACTGCACGCCGCATAACTGGCAAGCCCCTCGATGCGCGCAAGTTCGACATTGCGGCCGGCGGCATCGTAGACATAGCAAGTCTGTACCCCGTTCAGATCAACTTTGCTGGTCAGATTTCCCGTCGTGCTGTCGTAGGAAGCCGAATTGTTGCTGGCAGCACACCCTGCACCAGCCGGTTGGTAGACATTGGCGAGGGCCGGTCCGCCGGACACGCTGTTAAACACAAACCGTCTCTTCGAGCCGAGTGGGTCGGTGATGGAGTCTCCGGATACCGTGTATCGATCAACCCCGCCCGCCAGTTCAGTGCTGACCACCAGCCCGCCCGGATGCGAGTAGGTGATTGTTTCGAACGGGACGCCCAATTCATCAATGACGCTGCCAATCCTCGTGGCACTCCAGTTGGTTTGCACGTCTCCATTCACGGTCCAGTCCGATGTACCGTACTGACGCATCTGCTGGTCTTGGAAAGTTACCTTGGCCAGGGTTTGAAACTCAATTCCCGATATGGCAGTACTTCCGGAAACCGAGGGGCGTGGCTTATACGCGTAGTAAATCGAGTTGCCAGCCGGATCACTCAGGGCCGAAAGGTGTTCATCGAAGCTGTATCCAAATTCGAGAGTTCTCCCGCTTGTCTCACGTGCGGTCTGGGGCCCGCTGGGTCCTGCGACCAGCGTCACGCCCCATCCCGAAGATGAATAAACTGCACTCGCAGGTGCACGAGCATTTGCAGCTTGACCTTGACCAGTGGCGAGTTCGAAGACAATCGAATCATTCTCCGGGGTATTAAAAACGTACTTGTCAGCTGCGACTTGGGTCAGTTTCACTTGTTGCGCCTTGCGCCTCGGAGCAAGCACTGCCGGATAAGGTCCATTGCCTGACGGACGAACAAAATATTGCGTTGCCGTGCCCCCCCAAGTCACCCAGACGGAATCCGGCGTGAGGTAGAGAGTACCCGAGTAATTGTGTGTCCACGACGGGCCAAGCCCAGCCCACAAGTCATCATGATTCTGAACTGGGTATCCAGAACCGTCGCTGCGGTATTCCCGGATAAAGGCCAAGCCTCCCCGTATCGGAGACTGATAGTCAATTTCGGTGAATACCTTGCTTGCAGAGGGCAGGGAGATCGGACTTCCTACGCGACATTCGGCGTTCCGCTGCGTCCGACGACAGAACAGCTGGCTACCTCCAAGATATGCATCCTGCTCCCATCCCAATTCACAGCGCAGAGAACGGAACTTCATAAGATCTGCCGTGATGTACTGAGGCGGTTGGCACTCGTATTTTGGCGGTCCGCTCATCGAAATCATCCGATAGGTAACTGTTTTCTTCGATGTTACCGGCCAACCAGTGCCCCAAGCTGTTGAAGTGCTATCTACCCAGTCTGTTTCACCCGCAAGTACGCCCGCTTCGCAGCAGTGAACGCACGCCGCAGCGAGATTGGCGGAGTATTCTGCCTTAACGCTGTCCTCGTCCAACAAACTGCTCGTTGCCTTTATCGGACCCGGTATCTGATATACCCACGGCTCAACAATTTGTGGGCGATATGAGCACTCGTACAGATCACCACCGGGCCTATCAACGCAACGGTCAATTGAAGCCGCAAATCCGTTTGAACCGCCCGTAAGCAAGGTCATGAGCAGAAACCAGATGCCGAAGGTCTTCAGTGAAATAAGAGTGTTCATGGTCCTGAATCCGTGACGTTTTTCGGCATCTATTCGGGGGAGTCGGCGCGAACTTTCCCTTCGCCCCGGAAGGGGAAACGCGTTCACTCAAAAACAGCAGCGACGCGAGCTGAGACCGTGGCCTTTCAGGGGTGCTGTACTCAATTCCCTCTCCTTGTAATCCGGGTCCGCGCAAAGCGCTGCACTCGCCATGGTTGCAAGAAGCTTTCTCTTGATATTCATGGTGCATTCGGCAGAGTGTGCCGGGTATGGGCAATGTGGAACTCAACTGCAACAGCCGACTGCCCGCTCGCGACTGAACGCAAGTTACCGAACCAGCTACGCGCGCCGATTCGCAACAGTCGGAGGTGGGTAGGTGTCCCCATGCTGCCGACGCCACCTGCAAACACGACAGAAGTGGAGTAAACGGTGAAGCGGGGGCGCTTGGCGGCACGGTGCCAACATGTGGGCAACTCGCGTCGAACGGAGCGAGCGAGGCGCACCTCGCTCGCGCGCTCTTGCAGCGCGCATCTACACACCATGGGAACCTCCCCCTCGTTTCCTTGTTCTGTTGTTTGCGGCCAGTTGTTAGAGATCGCGCAACTCGTCTCGGTGACGTGTTCTGGCTGTGACGAACGATAGTCAGATCCTGCAATCCCGATAACCCCCCCGAATGAGGGATGCAGGAACAACCGCTACGTAGTCCTTATCCACCGTGGTTCGCTGGGTTGTAGCTGTACTCCCGCTCCTCCGTCGTCTCGCCATCCGACGCGCGCTTCACAGTTGCGAGAACTCCGCGAATGCCGCCATCGGCACTCCTCACAAGCTTCCAGTCGGCTGCTCCGGTGATCGGGTTGGAATAGACCTCACGCAAGTGACGACGCACTGTGACGTAGCGACCGTCCAGCATGAGGTCCTGCATCGTGTGCGGATAGCTCTTCGCGGCGCCCGGGCTTGACTCGTAGTAGCTGCCTATCGCCTGCACGAACTGATGGCCGACCCAGTCCAGTTGCTCGACGCGTTGCCGCTGCGCGCTCGTGAACCAGATCTCAGAGGCTGCAGCCAACCCGATTCCGATCAGGGCCACGGCCAGAAGTACGCCAAGGTAGGTGAAGCCAAGCTGTCTTCGCATGACTACCACCTCGCGTACGGCGTTCCATCGCGGCTCAGTTTCGGCGAGCCGCTGTGCACGTCGTAGACACCGACCGTACGACCATCCGGATGAACCGCCACAACCCATGTCGACGAGCTTTCGGTTACCGGGTCCAGGGGCACAGCACGCAGATACTTCGACTGACTGAGTTGCTCCAACGAGTCGGGCAGGCGGCCTGTGTCGGCTCGGTACTTGTCGATCGCTTCGCGGAGCATCCGCAAGTCGGTTCGCAGCGCGGCCTCCTTCGCGCGATCGACAGATTCAAAGTAGCGAGGCGCGGCAATGGACAGCAGCGTCGCGAGGATCGCCATCACGACCAGCAGTTCGATCAGCGTGAACGCCCGTGCAACACGGGCTTGGACGCGGCACGGCGTGGAAGACCGGTGTTTCATGGCGTGCTCTACCACTTTCGATACGGCACACCGTCCATCCCGATGCCCGCCGACTTCGAATGGACGTCGAAGACATCACGCCCCGGCTGTGGGTCGTCTGCCGAGCTGGTGTAGCTTCGAGGAGTCCACGTGTCGGCCGCTTCCGTGACGGTGTCGGACGCGAGGGGGTCGCGCGGAAGACGCCGCAAGAGATACAGCAGCGTTCCTTGTGGCGATTGAGCGTCGGGCACGCCGTCGACGAGGACTTGCAGTCGCGGCGGATATCCGGACGCATCAGCCGCGCGCGCGATTCGCCCCGTGTCGACCAGCCGCTTGTACGCGTCGAGCGCATTCCTGATTTCACGCAAAGAACGGCGAAGGTCTTCCTCTTGCGTTCGCTTGTGCGCGAGTTCGGCGAGCGGCAGCCCGATGCTCGCCAGGATCGACATGATTGCGACCACCACGAGCAGTTCGATCAACGAAAAGCCATGCCCTGGTCGAGTTGGTGTGACACGCGATGCGACCGTGTCGATTCTCATCCGCCACCTCCCGGAATACGTTGGAGTTCCGCGCCGGCAGGCTGCGGACTCGATGGAACACTGGGCGAACTTGGTATGAGCGGCGGCGCATTGAGCGCCGGAGGCGGAGTACCGGGCTGACCTGGCACGGGGAATGAGGGCCGCACGGGAATCTGTGGAGCAACCTGGCCCTGCGGGGTAATCGCGTTGCGCGTTGGCCCCGGCGCAGGCGCACCTGTGGACGTGCCGAATTGAATCGGCGACGCACCGACCGACGACTCTGTCCCCGCCAGAAACTCCTGCAAACCGATCCCCGGCAACTCGATGTTGCGCACGATGCGCGGCGTGATCAAGAGCACGATCTCGGTGCGGTTGTCGCTGTCTTGCGCGGCGCCGAACAACTTGCTGAGCAATGGGACTTCGTTCAATCCAGGCACACCGGTGTTGGAACGTCGCTCATCGCGCTGAATCAATCCCGCGAGGATGTTGGTCTCCCCGTCGTGCACTCGCAGCGTAGTCGACGTGTTGCGCGTGCCAAGGCGATACGCCTGCGTGCCGCTGGTCCGCGTGATCGTCTCCAGAATGTTGGACACCTCGAGCGCAAGCTTCATCGACACCTCGTCGTCAAGCGACACGGTGGGCTCGATGTCGAGCTTCAGTCCGACATCGAGGTAGTTCACGGACTCAGAGGTACCGACGTTGGCCGTGGCGGTGGTCGTGAAGACCGGCACGCGCTCGCCGATCAGAATCTTGGCCGACTGTTTGTTGCGCACGCGAACGCGCGGATTCGCGAGCAGATTCGCGCTGCCTTTGGTGCTGCGCAACTGCGCGGCGATCACCGGGTCGCTGATGCGCAACTTGACCATGCTCGACGTGCGATTGCGAAGTTCATCGAGCGTGAGTTTCCCGGCACCCGCAACGCCAGCAACCCCCGCGGAGGCGGAGCTCGGCCAGCTCACCCCCATCTCCAGCAGGCGACTGACGCTCACCTCGAGCACCTCGAGCTCGAGCATCACCTCGGGCTCGGGAAGGTCCTGGGCTGCGATGAGCTTTTCGGCGAGACGAATGACCTCGGCCGAATCGCGCACCACGATGAGGTTGAGCTTTTCGTCGACGACCACGTCCCTTGCCTTGGTGATGGTTCGCACGAGGTTGGCGACTTTGGCAGCTTCGGCATTGCTGATGTAGAAGGTGCGAACGACCGTTTCCCGGTACTCGGCGGCCTTGGCCGGTGTGTTGGGGTAGATCAGCAAGGTGTCCTCGTCCAGCACACGACGCTCCAACTGGTTGGTTGCCAGTAGCAGGCGCAACACGTCTTCCACGGGCTTGGCCGTCACGGACAGCGTGACACGCGAGTCGGAGCGAACGTCCTTGTCGAGCACGTAGTTCAAGCCCGACGCCAACTTCAAGGCGTCGAAGACCTGCAGCAACGATGCGCCCGAGAAGCTCAGCGAGACGGGGTTGCGGTAGCCGGCTTTCAACTTCGGATACAAGCCCAACTCCTTGCCCGTTCGATCCGCTTGCTGACGCATCAATTGCTTGATGAGATTGGCAGCGCGCGGATGATTGGGGTTTTCGGAGAGCACTTGCTGCGTCTTGGAAACCGCCGCATCGAGATCGCCTTTGCGTGCGAGTGCGACGCTCTCCTCGAGCGCGTTCCACTGCCGCTGAGCGACGTTCACATGGTTGGAGGCGGACGTCGCGCGTGCATTGGACGGATCGAGCCGCAAGACCTTCGTGTGGAGGTCGCGCGCGGTGCCGAAATCACCACTCTCGATCGCGACATCGGCCTGGTGGATGAGCCCGTTCACGGCAGTTTCGCGTTCCGTGAAATAGGCGTGCCTGTACTCGACGTTTTCCGGGCTTTGATCCACCGCTTGCTTGAGCTTCGCGAGGCCCGGCTCGACCCGTCCGTCGGCCACTTGGGACTGGCCTTCGCGAAAGGCCTGATAGCCGGCGCAACCGGCTAGCGCGAGGCACAGCGTGAGTGCAAGGCATGACGCGACGGGTCGAAGTCGACGAACGACAGAACGGATGGAATTCACTCTGAACCTTTTCATGGCCGCAACAACGCTGCCGTCGAACTTGACACCGGGACCGCCAGACGAAACTCTCGATTCGACGCGATGTGTCGCAGCAGCACCTCGTGCCGGGTGACCTGCACGACGCGATACTCACTGAGCAAGACGTCCCCGACGCGCGCCTGCAGGGTGCCGCGCGGTGCCGCCAGGAAGATGCTGGCGCCCTTGTCGTCGTCCCACGTCCCGATCACCTGCAGCGGAAGCGTTGGCTCGACCACGGGCGGTGGCGGTGGTGCGGGCATCGGACCCACGAAGGGCTTCACCTTTGGTGGCGCAGGCGCGGGCGGCGGGGCAGGCGGGGCAGGCGGCGGGGGTTGCGAGCGGACCGCAAACGCGTTGCGAGGCTCGGCGTCGTCCCGCTCGCGTTGTGACAGGCCATGGTTGCGCGGCTGGCCGGAGGGCTCTTCGCGAGCGTCGGCCTGCGTGGAAGGCTGTGCTGGACGAACCACCGCCTCGGCAACCACGATGGGTCGATCGCTGCCACGCCAATCCCACCATCGCAGGAGCAAGAGTGCCGCCATGATGCAAACCAACCAGCGCAGCCGGGTTTGATTCACTTGCTCGGCCCCCCGAGCAACTGTGCGGGTCGCATTGGGACGTCTTCAGGCACGGGTGCACTCAGGTACACGACAAACGACAACTTGGCTTCGACCTCGGAAGTCTCGATTCCAGGACGGCTGAGATTGAACTGCCGAAGTGTGAGCGTCGGGACATCGAGCAGGACGTCGGTGACGAACGCTCGCACGTTCGGGTACGACCCCTTGAGAACGCATTTCACGTCAAGACTCGCGGGAACTTCGTCTGTGGCCGGGTTCAGCCGGTAGTCGGCACGCGCCCACCCCAGACCATGAGCGACGGCTGTGCGTTGAATGCGAGTCAACAACAGCGGCACAGCCGAGACCGGTGGAATTGCGACATCTTGTTGAGGCGCCGCCCGTTGTGATTCGACGACCGCGGCACCCGTCGCGAGGCTGGGCGATGTCGTGAGTTCCGCTGGCGTTGGTGGCGCCGCCCATCGAAGCGCAGCCACCACCCACAGCGACACGAAGATGAGCATCAGCCCCACCGCGCCATTCCAGCCGACCAGTTGCCGGAGGCGAGCGCCTGCGATTCGAATCCGCAAGGAAGTGCTTCTCTTGGCGGTCATCGGCGACTCCATTCGCCCACCACGGTGAACCGCACAGCCGGCTTGCCTGACGGGTCGACGATGGACTCGTGCGAGGCGAGTTGAACCGTCGAAAGCGCGCCATCTTCGGACAGACGCTGCACGTACGCGAGCGCATGGTCGAAGTCCGCGGACTCAGCGTCGAGTTGGATCTTTCCGGACGCAGGGTCGATTGCCAGGCCGAGCAAATACACAGGGGCCTCGGTCGCTCCTTCGATTGCACGCAAGGTCGCGAGCCAGGGCTGTTGCAATTGGCCTGCGATGCGTTGGACACGTCGTTCGTCGGCACTCAAGACCTTGGGACGCGACGCGGCCTCATGCGTGCGGCGTTGCGTCGCCTCGCGTTGGAGCGCAGCAACCTCCTGCTCCGTTCTCTGAATCTCGCGTTGTTGGTGCAACGGCGCAACCGTCAGCAAAAGGCCCGCACCGAGGGCCAACAGCCACCAGCCAAGCTTCGGTTGCCGTCGCGGCCGTAGAAAATCGATTGCCGGGGACTGCAGGGCGAAGACCCTGTGCGCGCCGCTCTCGATGGATTGCCACCCAGCCGAAATCACGTGAATTTCATTTGCGTTGAAGCCGAACCGGGCGGCTTCTCTTCTTGCCAGGGGAACGGCCTCAGCGTCGTCACGCGGCAATGCGCCAGCGGGGTTCAGTGCCATCGTGCGGCCTCGCACCACCATCGCAGTCAGCGCTCGGTCTGCTTCGGCCCACAACCAACAGACATGAGGACGTGAAGGCCCAACCCGACGGCGCACTGAAGCCAGTTGCTGCCAGCCCCAGTTGAATGCCGGTTGAAGGCTGTGCCACTTCAAGCCGGCAATCGCGCAGGCTTGGAGCGCTGCATCTCTGGTGGCCGGGTCAACCGCGTACCCGAGGGCGAAAACGTCGCCAGGACAGTGGTCGATCCGAACATCCCATTTGCCGACGGAGGTCGCGTCGTCTGCATAGGATTGCTCCAGTCTGTGCCGCAGAAGTGCCTCCAGCTGAACGGGCGCCCAGAGCGAGGTACCGGTGTCCAGCGACACGGTGGGCATCCAGGCGGACTCCAGCACCAAGTCGAACGTCGAGCCTGCAACGTCGTCTGGTGTGACGTTTGCAACCAACAGTGCCGTCAGGGAGTCTTTCAGCGCGGATGCAGTCGGCTGACCTGTTCCTTCGCCGATGGCTCTCGCATCGACAAGAACGAAACCGTCGCGGCCACTTTGCCAGAGCTGGACCTCACCGCGGCACGCGCGGACAACACATTGGCGGCGCAGAAATCTAGGCCGCCACACGATCAGCCTCCTCCAGCGTCGTCTGACCGTCGAGCACGGCATCGAGCAGCATGTCGCGCAGCGCGCGCCAACCGATGCACACCGCCTCGGCTTGAATCTGTGCCTGCGGTGCGCGCGCAGCAACCATCGCCTTGAGCGCCGGCGTGAGTATCAGGAGTTCGCCTATGGCGAATCGACCCGCGTAGCCAGTCCCTCGGCAGTGTTCGCATCCTTGGGCCTGAAGGAGCCGGGGCGCACGCGCTCTGCGGCGTGCCGCTTCGAGCAGTTCCGGCGCGTTGGAGTCAAGATCCACCGCTGTCGCGCAGTGCGGGCACACCCGCCGCACCAGTCGTTGCGCGAGCACCCCGTTGATGGCAGAGGAGAACGCGTAGGCGTCGATGCCGAACTGTTCGAAGCGCCCCACCACATCGAACACAGTGTTCGCGTGCACTGTCGTGAAAACAAGATGCCCCGTCAACGCGGACTGGACGGCAATCTGCGCCGTTTCGGCATCGCGGATCTCGCCGACCAGGATCTTGTCCGGATCGTGCCGAAGTATCGATCGCAAGCCCCGAGCGAAGGTGAGGCCCTTGCGTTCGTTGACCGGTATTTGAAGCACGCCCGGAAGTTGATACTCGACGGGGTCTTCGATCGTGATGATCTTGTCGCGCGACTGATGCGTTTCCGCGATAGCGGCATACAAAGTGGTCGTCTTGCCAGAACCTGTTGGACCGGTCACGAGCAACATGCCATGGGGCTTGCGACACAGCTGACGCAGCCCGATCGCGGTGGGTTCGTCGAACCCCAGCTTTGCCAGTGTCAAGCCAGCCAGTGTCTCGGCGAGATGCTGACGATCCAGGATGCGAAGCACCGCATCCTCGCCGTGGATGCTCGGCATGATGGAAACACGCACGTCGATCGATCGGCCGAGATATCCGATCTGCAAGCGCCCGTCCTGTGGCACTCTGCGTTCGGCAATGTCCAGTTGCGCCATGACCTTGACCCGGCTGATGGACTGCGCCGCCAGTTCAGCGTTGTCGACGCGCCGCATGGCGGTGAGCACTCCGTCCAACCGGAACTTCACGCCCAGGCCGGCCGGATCGCTTTCGAGGTGGATGTCGGAGGCGCCGGTCTTCAGGGCGTCATACAGTGTCGAGTTGACGAACCGTACCGCAGGGCTCTCGTCGCTGCTGATCTGCCGAAGGCTGAGAAACTCGCCGGCGTTCCGGGAGATGCTGTTGGCGTTGGAGTCGTCACTGCCGGCCATCGATACGCTCCCCAACGCGGTGAGGCTCGATTCGCAATGGGCCAGCCATGCGTCGAAAGTATCTGCACTGGCGAGGACCGAATCCACGGCGCCGAAGCGCGTTCGAGCCCAGGCGGGCGTATCGACATCGAATGGATCGGTCATGAGGAACCGTTGACTGCCATCCTCTGCCACCAGGCATGCGCAGCGGCGACGTGCGCACTCGCTGAATGGGAGCAAATCGAACTTCGGTGTCCATGCCAGGAGCTCTTGCATGCGCGCAACTGGTAGCGCGAACAGCGCTCCCAGAGCGTTTATGAGTTGCTGCTGGCCCGCGCACGAACTGAGCAATGCTTTCAGAACATCAGCTCCGGTCTCGCGCCGGTGCTCGGCGATGAGTTGAACCAGTTGAAGGTTCGGGTCTTCGTCGGCTGTGGCGGACAAATGCACTGCAGCCATCATTGAATCGCCGCCGCCAATTCGAAGATGGGCAGGTACATCAGCACAACGACCGCGCCGACACCGACGCCGATGAAGACCATGACCAGCGGCTCGAGGATTCGCATGGCGCGTTCGAGCGAACGAGAGACTCCGACTTCATGAAAGTGCGCAATGCGGGTGAGGACGGTACCGAGTTCTCCGGTGCGTTCACCCGCCAGCAGCAACTGCTCGGCAACCGGCGTGAGCATGCCCGCGCGAGCATGGGCGGCGCTCGGGCTGTATCCGTCGCGTACGGCACGCTGGACCGCGAGAGCGCCCGATTGCAGTGCGAGCGGCAACAGACCGCCCGACAAGGACAAGGCGTCCGCCAGAGGAATCCCACCGTCTACGAGCATGCCCGTTCCGCGATACCAGCGCGCAAGAAAGTAGGTACGCAATCGGTGGCGCATCAGATTAGTGTCCAAGAGGCGTTGCACGACGCGCGCGCGCAATGCGGGTATGACGACAAGCGCGAAGGCGCCGACGATGGACAGCGCCAACGCCAGGTAGAGCACGGAACCATAGTTTCCGAGCCACTGAGCCCACCAGACCATGACCCGGGCCGACCAAGGTAACGCGCCCGTCATGCCCTCGAACACTCGCGCGAACCTGGGCATGACGTAGAGCAGCAAGAACAGAAGGACCGCGGTCCCCACCCCCGTCAGCAGCATCGGGTAGATTGCGACGGAGATGACTTTTTCGCGCAGCTCGGCCGCCTTGCGCCGATGATCGAGGAAGCGGTTCAATGCTTGCTCGAGATCGGATGTGAGCTCCGATGAGCGGACGAGCGCAACAAGCAGTGCCGGGAACGCCGGCTCGGCTTCGAGCGCCTGCGACAAACGTTCGCCGCCGCGCAAACGCTCGGCCAGGGGATCCAGGAGCGGCGATGTCTGGCCGGATGCAAGTCGCAGTGTCGAGAGAGCCTCGACAAGGCTCAAGCCCGCTGCGAGCAGGTCGCGCAGCTGCTCGACAAACAGATCGACGTCCAGCTTCGAGCGAGCGACAGCCTGCGCGTCAAGCAGGCCGCGCCATCCGGCGTTGATCGGGCGCACCGACAGCACCGCATAGCCTTCGTTGTGCATGCGTCGGCGAGCGTCCTCGATGGTCGCTGCGTGGAACGTCAGCGTTTGGGGAGCGGCCCGCCCCTGCACAACAGTCGCTTCTACTTGCATGAGGGGACTCAGCGGCCCAAATCCCAGACGCTGATGTCTGCGCTGTCACCCGTCCCGCCACGCTGGCCATCTTTGCCGAATGAGCTCAGGTCGTAGTCGTGCCCTTGTTCTCCGGGCTGCCGATAGGCGTAGGCGTGACCCCAGGGATCAGGCGGAAGTGCCTTGGAAAGGTAAGGGCCTGACCACTTGGGTTCGTCCGAGGGCCGCTCTACCAATGACTTGAGCCCTTGCTCGGTCGTGGGGTAGTGGCCCGTGTCCAGGCGATAACTGCCCAGTGCTTTGTCGAACGCGTCAAGTTGCGCCCGCACCGCTTTGATTTCGGCCTTGCCGACTTGATCGAAGTAGCGAGGGGCGACATAGCTTGCGAGAAGTCCGATGATCACCATCACCACCAGCAACTCGAGCAGCGTGAAGCCGCCGCGCGGCAGCTGCCAGGCGGAGATGGGTGCGCGCCCGCGTTGATATTCCCCCCTCGCTCGCATGCATGACCCTGCAATCGTTGTTCGATGTGTCGCGCCCGGATTGTCCCAGCTGGGAGGCTGGTTACACGGTGCCCGGCGCCACCGTTGTCAATCTGCACCGGCGTGGCCGCTCATGTCAGGCCCGCCATTGTGACAAGGGCAGCGTATTTGCGCGTCCCCAATTCGCGGGGGCCGGAGCGGCTCACCCCCTTCGCACCGACACCCCCTCCGTTCGCGCTGAGCCCGTCGAAGCGCCCGCGCAGACCGATGCGGCACTTCGACAAGCTCAGTGCGAACGGGAGGGGATGAGGCTCGAGGGGTCAGTCCCCGGTTCGCGCCCTGCGCCGCCGCAGCGCGCCGGCCATCAGCGCGAACCCGCCCGCGAGCAAGGCCCAGCTCTGCGGCTCGGGCACGGCCACGGCAGGCTCCAGCGTCAGCACCAGCGCCCCGGCCTGCACCGGATCAGTGTCGAGCTGGAACGGGTCGTTGATGCCGGCCAACCCGATGTTGGCCGCGAGGCGGCCGCTCCCGCGGGTCTGCAACTGGTACTCGACACTGAACGGCGATCCGGTGGGGATCAGGCCCAGATCGAGGTGGCCGTGGAAGGCCGCGAAGTCGACCGTGGTGGTGCGAAGAAAGCCGCCGTCCGCGCCGGTCACCGTCGGGTGGCGGAGCGGGTCCAGGTTCAGGCTCGAAGCGCCGCCCACCTGCACGTTGTTCTGGAAGGTCTGCCACGACGCCGTCAGGATCGATTGGAAGTTGAAGCGCGAATCGCTGCTGCCGCACACCGTCGCGAAGCACACCCGCAGGTCGGCCAGCAGCACCATCTCGAGCGCGTTGTGCGGGAGCTCCTGGTTGCTCGGGCGACGCGTGGCGCAGCAGCGCGTTGTCGGGCGCGGAGTGGATCTCCAGCGTGGCCGCGCTGATGGTCTCGTCGACCAGCGTGAAGCTGTACTGGCCCTTGTCGTCCATGCGCACGTTCGACGCCAACTCGCCGTTGACGGCCGAACGTGCCGCCGTGCGCACCTCGGGCGTGTTGCGGCTGCCGTAGATCGCCACCACCGACACACGGCCGTCGGTCTTGCTGTCCGAGTCTTCGGTCGCGGTCGTGCCGTTGATCTTCACCGACACCGAGCCGCTTTGATGCGTTTCGATCGCGGCGGCGCGCGACAGGGGCGTAGCGAGCGACGCCATCAGCGCCGCCGCGGCGAGCGTGGTCCTGACGAGCACCTGGGGCGTCATGGCATTCTCCCTGCGTTGAACCTGCTTCCAGCATAGGCAGCGGCGCCACGTTCCCCTATCCTTGGGATGCCGCGCCTATCCACTGGGCGCAGAATTCGCGCATGGTCACGACCAGCACACCGCTGCTCGAGCGGCAGCGGATCTTCGCGAGCCGCGACACCGACGAAACCCGCGCCTTCCTGCGCGGCAAGGAGTTCCGTTTCGACATCGCGCCGCGTGATGCGGCGGCACTCGACGTGCACATCAACGGCGTCTACCTGCCGGGCATGTTCATCGGCTACATCCAGTACGGCGCGCCGGTCAGCGTGCGCGCCACCGCGGCGCGCGACGACTACTGGATCCAGCTGCCGCTGCGCGGCGGCATCGAGACCATCACCGGCCACGCCAGCGTCGCCTGCGACACCCGCCGCGCCGCGGTCTGCGCGCCGCGCCAGGAGAACCTGCTGCGCTCGGACGCCGGCAGCGCGCGCTTCAACATATCGCTGACGCGCCAGGCGATGCTGCGCCAGCTCACCGCCCTGCTCGGCGACCTGCCGCGCCGCCCGCTCGAGTTCGAGCCGGCGGTCGACCTGACGGTGGGCTACGGGCGCAGCCTGGCGCGCCACCTGCACTTCGCGGTCGGCGAGCTCGAGTGCGAGGACTCGATGTTGTGGGAGCCGAGCGCGATGGCGCGCTTCGAAGAGCTATTGATCACCGGGCTCTTGCTGTCGCACCCGCACAGCTACAGCGAAGCGCTGCAGCGGCTCGAACGGCCGGTGGCGCCGCGCGACGTCAAGCGCGCGGTCGACTACATGCGCTCGCGGCTCGGCGAAGGCGTGACGCTGGCCGACATCGTCGAGCAGTCACGCGTGCCGGGGCGCACGCTGTTCAAGCACTTCCGCGATGTGCATGGGGTGTCGCCGATGCGTTATCTGTGCAACGTGCGCTTCGACCGGGTGCGCGAGGTGCTGATGTCCGCGGGGCCGGACGAGACGGTGCAGGACGTCGCGGCGCGGCATGGGTTCATGCACATGGGAAGGTTTTCGGTCGAGTATCGGAAGCGGTTTGGGGAGACGCCGTCGACGACGCTCGCGCGGCGGGCTCGCTGACCTCCACTACCCTCACCCCAACCCTCTCCCGCCAGCGGGAGAGGGGGCGCGGGGAACTCGGTCGGCTCCCTCTCCACCGTACTCGGGGGAGAGGGTTGGGGTGAGGGGCGGGCTCAGCCCGACCGCGCCTCCGCCGGCATCGCCGACCCTTCCTTCTTCTGCACCAGCTTCACCCCATTGCGCACCGCGATGATCTCCGCCAGGATCGCCACCGCGATCTCGGCTGGCGTCTTGCCCCCCAGATCCAGCCCGATCGGCCCATGCAGCCGCCCGATCTCCTGCGGCGACAGGTCGAACATCGCCAGCCGCTCGGTCCGCTTCGCAGTGTTGCTGCGCGAGCCCAGTGCGCCGACGTAGAACGCCGGCGACTTCAGCGCTTCGAGCAGCACCAGGTCGTCGAGCTTGGGGTCGTGCGTGACGGCGACGACGGCGCTGTGCGGGTCGAGCTGCATCTGCAGCACCAGGTCGTCGGGCATCTCCTTGCTGAAGTGCGTGCCGGGCACGTCCCAGGTCAGGTGGTACTCCTCGCGCGGGTCGCAGCAAGTGACATCGAAGTCGAGCGCCAAAGCCATTTGCGCGAGCAAGCGCGACAGCTGGCCGGCACCGATCACGAGCAGCCGCCAGCGCGGACCGAACACCGCGCGCAACGAGCGCCCGTCGAACTCGAAGGCCTCGCCGCGGCGCGCCGCTTCGACAGTCACCGCCTGCGTCTGCAGGTCGAGCCGGCGCGCGACGAGCTCGTGGCGTTCGGTGCGCGCCAGCACCTCGGTGATCCAGGCGGTGTCGCGCAGCGGCTCCTGCACCAGCCGCAGGTTGCCGCCGCAGGGCAGGCCAAAACGCGCCGCCTCTTCCTTGCTGACGCCGTAGGTGATGAGCGACGCTTCGTTGACACGCTCGCCATGCCGCACCCGGTCGATCAGGTCGTCTTCGACACAGCCGCCCGACACCGAGCCCACCACCAGGCCGTCGCCGCGCAGGCACAACAGCGCGCCAGGCGGGCGCGGTGCCGAGCCCCAGGTTTCGATGACGGTGACGAGCCACACCTTGTGGCCCTCGGCGAACCAGTCGCGGGCCTGGCTCAACACCTGCAGGTCGAGGCTGTCCATGCGGTTCTCCGGTTCAGCGCAATGCGAAGTAGGCGACCGCCGCGACAAGCAGCAACACGACCCACACGACGAGTTGCCGCACATCGGCGCCGCTTTTCGCGGCGGGCGCCGGCGGCTCGGCAACCGCGACCCCCTCGGCCGGCGCCGGCGGTTGCAGGCGCGCTTCGAAAGCCTTGAAGAAGTCGTCGGTGATCTTGGCTGCGGCCGCGTCGATGAGGCGCGAGCCGATCTGCGCCATCTTGCCGCCGACCTGGGCCTTCGCGCTGTAGCTCAGCCGCGTCGACCCGCCTTCGGGTGCGAGCTTCACCTGGGCCGACCCCTTGCCGTAACCGGCGACACCGCCCTGCCCGTCGAAGTGGATCGTGTAGGCGGTGGGCGGCGTGATGTCGGTCATCTGCAGGCTGCCCTTGAAGCGCGCGCTGACCGGGCCGACCCTGACCGCGACCAGCGCGAGAAAGCTGTTCTCGCCGGCGCGCTCGAGCGACTCGCAGCCGGCGATGCAGTCCTTCAGAACAGCAGGGTCGTTCAGCGCGTTCCAGGTGCTGGCCAGGTCGGCCGCAATCAATCGTTCGCCAGTCAGTTCCATCGTGTCATTTGAGAGTGTGGGTCAAGCGCCGGTTCCCGCAGTGCGCGGCCGAGGTCGGCCAGGCTCTCGAGGTTGTGCACCGGCAGGAAACGGTCGACATGCGGCAGCAGCGCGCGCACGCCCGCCGCCTTGGGTTTGAAGCCGTCGAAGCGCAGCAAGGGATTCAACCAGACAAGTTGATGGGCCGTGCGCCGCAGATGTGCGGCCGCTTCGGCCAGATGGCCATTCTCGTCCCGATCGAGGCCGTCGCTGACCAGCAGCACCGCCGCGTTGCCGCCCAGCAGCCGGCGCCCCCAGCGCCGGTTGAACTCGGCCAGGCACGACGCGATGCGGGTGCCGCCCTTCCAGTCCTGCACCTGTTCGTCGGCCAGTTGCAGGGCGTGGTCCGGGTCGCGGTGGCGCAGGTAGCGGGTGATGTTGGTGAGGCGCGTGCCGAAGGTCAGCGTGTGCACATGCGGATGGCGCCGCGCGAGGCCGTGCGCGTAGTGCAGGAAGAGGCGCGAATAGCGGTCCATCGAGCCCGAGATGTCGAGCAGCACCACCAGCGGCGGCAGCTCGACGCGCGGGCGGGTGAAGGCCGGCGTCAGCGTGTGCGGGGCACGTGCCATCTTCAGCATCGTCGCGCGCAGGTCGAGCCGGCCGCGCGACGCGGCCTCGTGGCGGCGCCGGCGCACCGGTTCTATCGGCAGCGCGATCTGTTCGGCGAGACGCTTGGCCAGCTCGAACTCGGCCGTTGTCATGCTTTCGAAGTCGGCCTTCTGCAGACGCTCGCGTTCGCTGAAGGTGAAGGCGGCGTCGAAGTCAAGCTGGTCCTTGTTGGCCTGCGACTCGGGCTTCGCATCGTGTGCTGCGCGCGGAGCGGCCAGCGCTTCCTGGAGCCGGTTGGCATGCGGCGCGCGGTCGCGCTCGCCGCGGCCGCTGATCTTGGGCAGCAGCAGTGCCATCAGCTGTTCGAGCAGCTTCGGGTCGCGCCAGAAGGTCGCGAACGCAGCATCGAAGATCACCTGCTGCTCGTGACGGTCGAGCATCACCGCCGACAGCGCGGCATGCACGTCGTCGCGCCGCTGCAGCCCGACCGCCTCGACGGCAGCCATCGCTTGCAGCACGCGGTCCGGGCCGACGGTGAGGCCGGCGCCGCGCAGCACGCGGGCGAAGTGGACGATGTTCTCGGCGATCATGTCAGTGGGTCCCCGCATTGCTCCCTCTCCCGCTTGCGGGAGAAGGAGCCAAGACGTCGGCTTCGATCGGCTTCATCTACTCCAGCAGTGCCCGCGCCCGCAGCTCATCCAGCAACTTCAGCGTATCCCCGCCCTGCATCCGAACGATGTCGTCCTGGTACTTCAGCAGCACCCCCAACGTGTCGTGCACCGTCGCCGGGTCGAGCCGCATCGCGTTCAGCGCGACCAGCGCGTTGGTCCAGTCGATGGTCTCGGCCACCCCCGGCGACTTGAAGAGATCCAGCGTGCGCATGCGCTGAACGAACTCGACCACCTGCACATACAGCCGCTCGGCCGCGCCGGGTGCCTTCAGGCGCACGATCTCGAGCTCACGTTCGACCGACGGGAAGTCGACCCAGTGGTACAGGCAGCGGCGCTTCAGCGCATCGTGGATCTCGCGCGTGCGGTTCGAGGTGATGACGGTGATCGGCGGCGCGCTCGCGCGGATCGTTCCGAGCTCGGGCACGGTGATCTGGTTCTCGGCCAGCACTTCGAGCAGGAAGGCGTCGAAGGGCTCGTCGGCGCGGTCGAGCTCGTCGATCAACAACACCGGCGAGCGCGTTTGGGTCAGCGCCGCCAGCAGCGGGCGCTCGATCAGCATCTCACGCGAGTACAGGCTCTTGACGAGGTGCGCGCGGTCGGTCTCGTGGGCCGCTTCGGCAAGCCGTATCTCGATCATCTGGCGCGCCACGTTCCACTCGTAGGCGGTCTGCGAAACGTCCAGACCCTCGTAACACTGGACGCGCAGCAGCAGCGTGTCCAGTGCCTGCGCCAGCACCTTGCCGAGCTCGGTCTTGCCGACCCCCGGCTCGCCTTCGAGAAACAGCGGGCGCTGCAGCTTCAGGCTCAGGTACAGCGCGGTCGCGAGGCGCCTGTCGCAGACGTAGCTTTCGCCGGCGAGCAGCTCGACGACCGCGTCGACCGAATCGGGCAGGGGCGCGCTCACGGCCCGACAGGGAAGAGGAGCGGGCCGAGCGCCGGGCCGCCCCAAGCCGGCCGCTCGTAGGCATGGATCGTCCACTGGACGATCCATGTCCGGACTCGCTCCCTCGGGGGACCGTCCGACGTACCCGTCGGACGAGGGGCTGACATCAACGGGCCAGCGCCGCAGCGACTGCGCGCTGCGCCATCACGCTGATCATCGCGGCACGGTAGGCCGTCGAGCCGTGCAGGTCACCGTTGATGCCGGCCACCGGCACGTTGATCGCCTTCGCCGTCTCGGGCGTGAAGCTGGCAGCGAGCGCGTCTTCCATCGCCTTGACGCGGAACACCGCCGCCTTCGCACCGGTGACTGCCACCCGCACGCCCGCCGCCGACTGGCTGACGAACACCCCTATCAGCGCGAAGCGCGACGCCGGCTGCTTGAACTTCACATACGCCGCACGCTGCGGCTTCTGGAAGCTCACCGCGGTGATCAGCTCGCCCGGCTTGAGCGCGGTTTCGTAGAGGCCGGTGAAGAAGTCGTCGGCCGCGATCTCGCGTTTGTCGGTGTGCACCGTCGCGTTGAGCGCGAGCAGCGCAGCCGGGTAACACGCGGCAGGGTCGGCGTTGGCGATAGCCCCGCCCAGCGTTCCCATGTTGCGCACCATCGGGTCGCCGATGCCGCCGGCCAGCTCGGCCAGCGCCGGGATCGTGCGCTGCACGTCGGCCGATGCGGCCACTTCGGCGTGCGTCGTCATCGCGCCGATGGTGACCTTGTCGGCGTCGACGCTGATCCCCTTCAGGTCGGGGATCGCGTTCAGGTCGACCAGCCGGTCGGACGAGGACAGGCGCAGCTTCATCGCCTGCACCAGGCTCTGCCCGCCGGCCAGGAAACGCGCGTCGCCCTGCACCGCGGCGACCGCGGCAGCGCGGGTGGTGGGGCGTTGATAGTCGAATGAGTACATGGTGGGTTCCTTTCCGTGCTCAGGCCAGATGACGCGCAGCGGCTTGCCAGACCCGTTCGGCCGTGGCCGGCATCGCGACGTCCTTGACCCCCAGCGCATCGGTCAGCGCGTTCATGTAGGCGGCCGGCGAGCCGATCGCGCCGGCTTCGCCGCAGCCCTTCACGCCGAGCGGGTTGTGGGTGCACGGCGTGTTGGTGGTGGCTATCTTGAAGTTCGGCAGGTCGTCGGCGCGCGGCATTGCGTAGTCCATGTACGAGCCGGTCAGCAACTGGCCCGAGCGTTTGTCGTAGACGCAGCCTTCGAGCATCGCCTGGCCCAGACCCTGCGCCAGGCCGCCCTGCACCTGGCCCTCGACGATCATCGGATTGACGAGGTTGCCGAAGTCGTCGACCGCGACGAAGCTCTCGACCTTGGTGCGCCCGGTTTCGGGGTCGACCTCGACCTCGCAGACATAACTGCCCGCCGGGTAGGTGAAGTTGGTCGGATCGTAGAACGCGTTTTCGTTCAGCCCCGGCTCCAGCTTGTCGAGCGGGTAGTTGTGCGGCACGTAGGCCGTCAACGCGACCGAGCCGAACGGCACTTTCTTGTCGGTGCCTGCCACCTTGAACTCGCCGTTCTCGAACTCGATGTCGGTGTCGGCCGCTTCGAGCAAGTGGGCCGCGATCTTCTTGCCCTTGGCGATGATCTTGTCGACCGCCTTGACGATCGCGGTGCCGCCCACCGCCAGCGAGCGACTGCCGTAGGTGCCCATGCCGAACGGCACGCGGCCGGTGTCGCCGTGCACGATCTCGACGTTGCCGACCGGGATGCCGAGCTTGCCCGCCACCACTTGCGCAAACGTCGTCTCATGCCCCTGGCCGTGGCTGTGCGAGCCGGTGAACACCGTCACGGTGCCCGTCGGGTGGACACGCACTTCGCCGGCCTCGAACAGCCCGGCGCGTGCGCCCAAGGCGCCGGCGATGTTGCTCGGCGCCAATCCGCAGGCCTCGATGTAACACGAGTAGCCCAGACCACGCAGCCTGCCCTTGGCGCGCGACGCGTCGCGCCGCGCCGGGAAGCCCGCCACGTCGGCCAGCTCGATCGCCTTGTTCAGGTGCGCGGCGTAGTTGCCGGTGTCGTAGGTCAGGCCGACCGGCGTCGCGTACGGGAACTCGGTGATGAAGTTCTGGCGCCGCAGCGCGGCCGGGTCCATCTTCAGATCGCGTGCCGCCTGTTCGACGATGCGCTCGACCACGTAGGTCGCTTCGGGCCGCCCGGCGCCGCGGTAGGCGTCGACCGGCGCGGTGTTGGTGAACACGGCCTTCACTTCGCAGTAGATCGCCGGCGTGCGGTACTGGCCGGCCAACAGCGTCGCGTACAGGATGGTCGGCACGCTCGACGCGAAGGTCGACAGGTAGGCCCCCATGTTGGCGGTGGTCTTGACGCGCAGCGCGAGGAAGTTGCCGCGCGCGTCGGTCGCCAGCTCGGCGGTCGTGACGTGGTCGCGGCCGTGGGCGTCGGTGAGGAAAGATTCGCTGCGGTCTGCGGTCCACTTGATCGGCCGGCCGACCCGCTTGCTGGCCCAGACCAGCGCGGTCTCTTCGGCGTAGAGGAAGATCTTCGAGCCGAAGCCGCCGCCAACGTCGGGCGCGATGACCCGCACCTTCGATTCGGGCAGGCCCAGCACGAAGGCGCTCATCAGCAGCCGCTCGACGTGCGGGTTCTGGTTGGCCACGTACAGCGTGTAGCTGTCGTCGTGCCGCGTGTAGCTCGCGTTGGCCGCGCGCGGCTCGATCGCGTTCGGGATCAGCCGGTTGTTGACGATGTCGAGCTTGGTGATGTTGGCTGCCGTCGCGAAGGCCGCGTCGACCGCGTCCTTGTTGCCGTGGCCCCAGTCGTAGCAGACGTTGCCCGGCACCTCATCGTGCACCAGCGCCGGGGCGTTGGCGATGTCGGCGATGTCGATGACGGCGGCCAGCTCCTCGTAGTCGACCTCGATCAGCTCGGCCGCGTCTTTCGCCTGCAGCAGGGTTTCGGCGACGACCAGCGCGACCTGGTCGCCGACGTGGCGCACCTTGCCTTGTGCCAGCACCGGATGCGGCGGCTCTTTCATCGGCGAACCGTCCTTGCTGTGGATCAGCCAGCCGCAGGGCAGCCCTCCCACCTTCGCCTCGGCCAGGTCGGCGCCGGTGAAGATCTGCAGCACGCCTGGGCTGCGCTTGGCCGCATCGATGTCGATGTTGAGGATGCGCGCATGGGCATACGGCGAGCGCAGGAACACGCCGTAGGTTTGCCCGGGCAGGACCACGTCGTCGGTGTACTGGCCGGCGCCGGTCAGGAATCGGTAGTCCTCGCGCCGCGCCAGGGGCTTGCCGATGGGGGAATTCGAGATGTCGCTCATGGTGATCTCCGTTGGGTCACACCGTCGTGCTGGCGGTCTTGCCGGACTGGCAGAACTGGATCGATTTCACGATGTTCTGGTAGCCGGTGCAGCGGCAGATGTTGCCGTCCAGGCCCTCGCGGATCTGCGCTTCGGTGGCCTGCGGGTTGTCTTTCAGCAGTTGCACCGCCGACATCACCATGCCCGGCGTGCAGAAGCCGCACTGCAAGCCGTGGCATTCGCGGAACGCGGCCTGCATCGGATGCAGCTCGCCGTTGGTCGACAGGCCTTCGATGGTCGTGATCTGGGCGCCCTGGGCCTGCACCGCGAGCATCGAACACGACTTCACGGCGCGGCCGTTCAGGTGCACCGTGCAGGCGCCGCATTGCGCGGTGTCGCAGCCGACATGGGTGCCGGTGAGCTGCAAGCGCTCGCGGATGAATTGAACCAGCAGCGTGCGCGGATCGACCGCCGCCTCGACTGCCTTGCCGTTGACCGTCAAACGAATGGCAATGTCCATCTTCGTCTCCTGGGCTGATGAGTGCGAGTGCATTTGACGACTGCGGGGCGGCCGTGCAAAGCATGGGTTTCCACCTAGGGCCTGTTCACACCCAATGCGTGCCCGTGCCTGGTAGGTCCTAGGGGGTTGCGATCGAGTTGCATGCGAGCTAGGGTTTCACATCTGGACTGGAGGTCCCAACAAATGAACAAGCTTCTGTACCGCTCGCTGGTCGTCGCCGCCTTCATCACCCAGGTCTCGGCCGCGCAGGCGGCCGCCGGGTCGCAGACGTTGCGCACGAGACAGCGGTTCTCGAGCTTCTGGCGCTTGTCCTTGGGGAGCTTCGTGAACGTCGAGGCGATGAACTGGCGGATATCGGCGCTGTTTCCCGCGGCCTTGAGCGCCGCGAGATTCCCAACGCGGTGGGCGTCGGGTCCGGACGCCGCGCTGAACGCCTGGCGGCTATCGGAACTCTTGGTCGCCGCTGAACTCGCAGACGGGCTTCTCCCGGCGG
>Ga0209515_10002722_pt1 | contig 26539 bp, 25 predicted proteins | sample Subgroupgradi54m_FD_187454 | JGI IMG/M metagenome (GOLD analysis project Ga0209515, IMG submission 187454) | Subsurface groundwater microbial communities from S. Glens Falls, New York, USA - GMW60B uncontaminated upgradient, 5.4 m (SPAdes)... ... | reverse complement strand
TCGTGTATCGTGACCCCTGTGGATAACTCATCCTTGACCCAAAATGCCCTAGAAGTACAATAGATAGGTAGACAAGTGATTGCTACCTTTGATCCTTAGAACTCCTACGAGTTCACGCTCAAGAAGCGAATCACCTTTTCGGAAGTAACGATCCAACTTGCTACACAAAGCTCATATACAACTCAATACGCGCACCTTAGGCGCACATCTCTTTTCTCATTCATCTTGCGGCTGATCTAACGATCGCCGCTCTTTTTTTACTTTAAAATATATTTTTTTATATATGTTTATATATCTTTTCTTGTATAAACATACATAAAATAGATCAAAACAAAAACTCCGCATCACGCGGAGTTTTTGTTCATCTTCTCGTCTGATGGGCTATTTAACAACTACTGCACTTCGCTTCTTTTCAATCTTCGCCTTTTCAATCTTTCTATTAAAGATGATAGTGCCCTCATGCACATCGGCAGTGATGCGATCACCCGAGTTGATTGTGTTGCCGATTATCTCCTGTGCAAGCGCATCGAGGATAATTCGTTGTATTGCTCGCTTCAGAGGACGCGCGCCATAATGCGCATCATATCCTTTTGCTGCAATGAACTTCTTCACCTCATCAGAAAACCCGATTATTATATCTCTCAATGCCATCCGCTTTGATACCTTGTCCAACTGTATCTCGATAATTTTTTCAATCACCTCGCGAGACAACGAAGAGAAAATAACTATCTCATCAAGACGGTTGAGAAATTCCGGACGGAAATTGCGCTCAAGTGATTTGCGGATTTTATCCTTCACATCATTTTCTTTTCTCTCATGCGTATCTTCATCTTGGGCCATAAATCCGATACGTCCCATTTCTTTCACGTATTCGCCGCCGATGTTTGACGTCATAATGATTATCGTATTCTTGAAATTCACCGATCGTCCTTTTGCATCCGTAAGTCGGCCGTTATCAAGAATTTGGAGAAGAATGTTGAATACTTCCGGATGAGCCTTCTCAATTTCATCAAAGAGAATGACTGCGTACGGACGATGCTTGATGATTTCCGTAAGCTGTCCACCTTCCTCATATCCCACATAACCCGGAGGAGAACCAATGAACTTGGATACTGTATGGCGCTCCATAAACTCCGACATGTCCACACGAATCAAAGCTTTCTCGTCCCTGAAAAGGAACTCTGCAAGGGCTTTGGCAAGCTCGGTCTTTCCTACTCCGGTCGGACCCAAAAACATGAATGACCCGATGGGACGATTCTCTTCATTAATACCGGCGCGCGAACGGCGCACCGCACGGCTTATTTTTTCAATCGCTTCAGCTTGCCCGATAACGCGACGGCATAACTCATCTTCCATTTTCATTAAACGCGCTGCTTCGCTTTCCAAAATCTTTGCACTTGGAATATTAGTCCAGCGCGCAACCACATCGGCAATATCTTCTTCCGTTACTTCCCCGCGCGTAAGATCGCGAGAATTCTGAAGTTCTTTAAGTATATTTTCTGACTCATACAATTTCTTTTCCGATGCGGGAAGTTTTCCATAACGAAGTTCGGCAACTTTGCCGAAATCTCCGGATCGCTCCGCGATATCAGCTTCCTGTCTTGCCGTATCAAGTTCTTTCTTTACATTTCTGATTTCAGTGATTATTTCTTTTTCCTGCTTCCATGCAGACTCAAGAACGGCCGTACTTTTCTGAAGCTCAATAATTTCTTTATCCAGCTTCTTGAGGCGATCTTTTGATTTCTTATCGCCTTCTTTCTTAAGAACTTCACGCTCAATCTCAAGCTTCATGATATTGCGACGCGTCTCATCGAGATCCTTAGGAAGACTGTCCATCTCAAGACGAAGAGAAGAAGCTGCCTCATCCATCAGATCGACTGCCTTATCGGGCAAAAATCGATCTGTGATATAACGAGCCGAAAGCTGTGCGGAAGCTACTAAAGCCGCATCGGTAATCTTGATACCGTGATGCGCCTCATATTTCGCTTTTACTCCGCGCAAAATCCCAATCGTATCCTCTACGCTTGGCTCATCCACATATACCGGCTGAAAACGACGTGCGAGTGCACCGTCGCGCTCAATATGGCGCTGATACTCTTTAAGAGTCGTAGCGCCGATTGCATGGAGCTCACCGCGCGCAAGTGCGGGTTTGAGCATATTCGATGCATCGATCGCGCCTTCGGCCGCACCCGCTCCTACGAGCGTATGCAATTCATCAATAAAAATAACATACTTGCCTTCCGCGCGTTCCAGTTCACGCAAAATTGCCTTAAGGCGATCTTCAAACTCTCCGCGATATTTCGTACCCGCCACAACTGCAGCAAGATCAATTGAAATAAGTTCTTTATCTTTCAATGTCTCGGGCACATCGCCGCTTACAATGCGTTGCGCAAGTCCCTCCACAATAGCAGTTTTTCCTACGCCTGCTTCTCCGATGAGAACGGGATTGTTTTTCGTCCGTCGAGAGAGCACCTGCATGACCCGGCGAACTTCGTTATCACGCCCGATGACCGGGTCAAGCTTTTCCTGGCGCGCAAGGCGCGTCAAATTACGGGCATATTTCTCAAGTACGTTGTATTTGCTTTCCGGATCCTGATCCGTAATACGCTGTCCGCCGCGCAGATCCGCAAGCGACCGCAAAACAATTTCTTTGCCCAGACCCTCACGTTCAAGAAGCTCCTTTGCCTTTGAAGGAACCTCGACCAATGCGAGAAACAAATGTTCTGTTGAAATATAGTCGTCTTTAAGCTGTGCTGCTTCCCGATGAGTCTGCTCTACCACTTTTGCCAAATCCTGGGTGAGATAGACCTGTCCCAGCGGGCTCGACATCGTAGTGCCCCGAGGCAGCGCATCAAGCGCTTCGAGAACACGGTCTACGAACCCCGAGATATCCACTTCAAGCTTTTCCAATACCGCCTCTACTGTTCCTTCTTCTTGTAAAAGAAGCGCTCCAAGCAAATGCATCACATCAATTTGCTGATGCGACCTTTCAAGCGCAAGATCATGCGCTTTCTTCAATACTTCCTGGGCCTTGATAGTAAACTGATGAAATGGAGGCATAAAAATGTAGTTAGTGATTGATAATTATCAACAAAGAATAATAAATACCTTCTTTCTATTTGTTACAACAATAATCATACGTTAATCAGTCACCTAATTCCATATGTTGTATCGCATATTATAGTAGATATTTTATAAAAAATCAAGTTTTCTTCTTCCTATGTACGACTCAATCACACAACAAAGCCGTTACTACAAATCCTAAAGAGATTTTACCTTACTCAGCTATAAGGGCTTATTAAAAAATTTCCCCGCCTTGATGGGGAAATTTTTATTCAAAAAATTTCTCAATCACTGCTTCCGTTCCTCCAATACCGCCTTAACGTCAAATTCTTTATCCGTCCGAAATAATCTCAATGTCACACTGTCCCCTACGTTATATTTCTGAATCAAAGAAGCAAGCGAATGCTCCCCATCAATGCGCTCGCCGTTAAGCATAAGGATTATATCGCCGGATCTGATCCCCGCCTTATCAGCGGGACTTCCAAGCAGAACCGCCGGATCCTGCCCGGAAGGACCCACTAATACGCCGTAGTCTCTCGCAAGCTTTGATGTTATTGCCGTATCTTTCGTAATCATCGTATAGCGAACACCCAAGAAAGGATATACAATGCGGCCTTGTTTTTTAACGCTCTCAATCGCTTTTTTTACTTGATTAATCGGAATAGAAAAGCCGATATTTTCAGCTCCGTTTGCCATTGCCGTATTAATGCCCACCACCTCGCCGCCAAGATTAAGAAGCGGACCTCCTGAATTTCCGGGATTAATCGCGGCATCCGTCTGAATCAATTCTTCCAAAGATTCCGAACCTGAAACGCCCCCCTCGGCTATTACCGAACGGTGAAGACCTGATACTACTCCGAGCGAAACCGTATTACGGAATTCTCCCAGTGCATTTCCGATAACGATTGCACTCTGACCTATTTTAATGCCGGACGAATTGCCCAATTTCAATACAGGCAAATTGAGACCTTCGATTTTGAGAACTGCGAAATCCTGAATCGGATCACGCGCAAGAACTTTTGCCTGCTTTTTGGTCCCGTCATTAAGAAACACCGTATAATCAGCTGCGGTATCGGCAACCACATGCTTATTGGTCACCACAAGACCATCGGAAGATACAATAAATCCGCTGCCCGATGATACGTCTTTGCGCTCTGTTCCTTTTTGCCGATACTGCGGAATTTTGATGCCCGATCCGTTACTGCCGAACTGCGGAAAAGGATCGACATAATACTGTTCAACAACCGGCACATCCTTGGAGGCAACAATGCTTACTACCGACGGAGATGCATCCTGAACCACCTTAACCACTATTTCATCATGACTGGGAACCTTTTCTGCTGTTCCTATTATCTTCTGAAGAATCTGCGGTCTGTTAAATACAAACGGCGCATCGCTATTCTCACCAAATCCGAACAGCGGACCCAGTACACCCATGGCCAATATGGTGCCGAGCACAGAGACCATAAAGCTAAGAACTACCGTAAAAAGCACTTGCCTATTGAGATTCTTATCTTCTTGCATATGTATACTTCATTAACCTTCTATCATTATATGATATACAACTAAATTTTATAAATAAAAAATTAAGCCCCCCCTGTCTTAATGCTTGATTCAATCCGCAGGATGGCTGTAGCTAGGTGTCCCGTGAGGGACTGCCAGCAGGTGTCCCGTGAGGGAAACCATGCACTCAACCTATCATACCGCCTCCACACTCTGCACTTCCGGAACGCTTGCCTTTACCAACTCCTCCACGCCCTGCTTAAGAGTCATTTGAGAAAGTGGGCAGCCAAGGCAAGAACCAAGCATCCGCACATAACAGATCTGATTCTCAAACTTCACAAATTCAATATCGCCCAGATGCTGGGCGATGAATGGGCGAATCTCACTAAGCGCAGATTCTATTTTTTGTTCAATGGTCGCGGTTTCCATTTTTGAGCTTGTCTATGATCGAAACTGCTGCAGTTTATATTTCTCAATCTGCGCATTCACAAATTCCCAATTAACATTCTTGAAGAATACGTCTATATATGCTTTGCGGCCGGTAGCAAAATCAAGAAAATAAGCATGCTCATATACGTCCATAATAAAAAGAGAGACCGAATTCCATACGCCTCCCTGATTATGGGAGTCGCAGAGATAGTTATAGAGCTTACCCTCATCAAGATCAAAAGCAAGAATCACCCATCCGCGTGCAGCAATGCCAAGCGCTTTAAAATCCTCCAGCCATTTCTCATATGAACCGAAGTCTTTCTCAATCCATTCTTTGATCATGCCCAAAGGATCAGCGCCGCCCGCCTTCATATTGTCAAAATATCCCTCGTGCAGCTTAATGCCGTTCAATGCAAACGTCTCTTCGCGTTTCAACTCTCCAAATTCAGAATATGTCGCATTTGCTAACGAACGATCAGTTGATGCGAGCTTCTCCTGAATCTCGTTCCACTTCTTCACATATCCGGCATAGAGCACGTCATGGTGCTCTTTGAGCTGTCTTTCAGAAAGTCCTTCAAGCTGGGTATAAGGCAATTGTTTTGGTTCACGCATAAAAATTAAAATTAAAATTAAGGAAATATCTGATTCCCCTCTTCATCGAAAAGAAGAATCGCCTGCGTAGGACAAGATTTGGCTGCGAGCAGAATCGTCTCATCATCTGCTCCTTTATCATTATATACGACCGCTTTGTTTTCGCCATCAAGCTCGAATACACCCGGAGCTACGGCAATACAAGAAGCAGCGCCTATGCAAAGGCTGCGGTCTACTACAATCTTAGCTATTCGCTTTTGTTTTTTCTCTTCTTTTGATTGATTTTGATTCTCGTCCATGAATATCATTATACCATTTTCCATCCTTTTCACAATCCGGCAACTGCACGGCGCAACGCCTCATACGGAAGTAGAACGCACTTAAGCCGTGAAGGTGAAGGCGGGTTCCCGTAAAGTTTCAACATATCAGCCGCCGAAAAATCCACTAATTCTTTTTTCGTCTTGCCTCCCAAGTATTCACAGAGCATATCAGCTGCTGCTGTCACAAGCGCGCATCCTTGACCCCCAAATGTTAGCTTAATAACGCGTTCTTTTTTTTCATCAAAAGAAAAATAAAGCGTGAGCTCATCTCCGCACAGTTCATTCAATACCTCGCCCTGCAGATCACTTGCCTTCATCTCACGCTTAAAACGCGGAAAACGGGATCGTTCAATTATATCTTCGCGGTACATGTTCATAATCCAAATGCCTTAATCATTTTTTCGAGCGACAAAGACAACGCATCAATATCATCATGATCATTATAAATAGATACGCTTACACGCGAAGACGCGGTAATTCCCAGTTTTTTGTGAAGCGGCTTTGCGCAGTGATCACCCACGCGAATCATAATACCGTCCTGTGCAACAAAACTTCCCACATCGTGGGGATGAATCCCGTTGATCACAAAAGAAATAACCCCGCTTCTTTTCTCGATATCATTTGGACCGAATAAATGAATCCCTTTTATATGAGAAAGCTTCTCCCATGCATAGGCGAGCAGTTCTTTCTCATGATCGCGAATTGTTTGCATGCCGATCTCCTGCATATAGCGCATTGCTTCGCCAAGCCCGATGGCTCCTGCAATATGCGGAGTACCCGCTTCAAAACGATGAGGCGGATCTGCAAACGTGCTTGTTTTCAAATTTACATCCTGAATCATTTCCCCTCCTGACTGATACGGCTGCATTCGATCCAACAGTTCGTATCGTCCCCACAATACGCCGATGCCCGTAGGCCCGAGCAGCTTGTGACCCGAGAATACGAGAAAATCCGCACCAAGATCTTTTACATCGATCGGCATATGCGTAATACTTTGCGCCGCGTCTACTATCATATATGCTCCGGCCTCGTGAACATGCTCGGCAATTTCTTTGATCGGATTTATTGTTCCAAGGACATTAGACGAATGTATGAGAGAAACAATTTTTATTTTTCTTTCTTTCAAAAATGAGCTAAACGCCTCTTTGTCCCATTCGAGCTCACCAGTCTCAATATTAAACGGCAAGAAATGCAGTATGCATTTCTTCTGCTTAGCAAGCTGCTGCCAGGGAATCAAATTTGCATGATGCTCCATTTCAGACAAAAGCACTCCGTCACCTTCGCGAAGAATCAGTCCGCCAAAAGATGCCACGAGTAAATTCATAGCCTCCGTCGCATTACGGACAAACACAACCTCCTCCGGCTTTCCTCCGATAAAATGAGATGTCGTCGCGCGCACATCTTCATATGCGTTCGTTGCCTGCTCTGCCATTTCGTATACCCCCCGTGACACATTTGCCGAATACGACTCATGATATTCGTTCATCGCATCAAGTACCCGCGTTGGTTTCAAGCTGGTCGCTCCGGAATCAAGATATACAAAAGGAGCACCGCTGCGGCGTGCAAAAATAGGAAAATCTTTACGAATTGATATACCAAGTTTCTTCATGACAAAACTTTACAAAAAATATTTTCTATGCTATAGTCTATTTTAGTTCTCGAAGTAACTTCCGAACAAAAGGAGAATCAGAATGTCAGAGTTTGTATTCAAAACTTCCGATGATGTCGATGCTGATATTAATCGGATGGCACGTCAACTCGGAATAAATACAAGCGATGCTACCCTAATGACGAACGCTGTTCTTCAAAAAGCTCTCAATCTTTGCAAATATGTACTTGATGAGAAGAGCAACGGTAGCAGAATTTTAATTGAAAATCACAGATATGATATTAGAAAGGAAATATATAATATCTAATCCTTAATTCCCTCACATGCCCGATTCTGATAAATTGGGCTTTTATTTTATCTTTCATAATTAGACCTGTTGCCTTATAATTTTCATAGTGAAATCTGAAGATTGTAGCAGAAAGATTATAAGGCAACAGGTCTATTATTCAGTTTTTTCTCCCTTACATATAATCATATTCTTAATTAAGAGTACAAAAAAGAAATTTTAACCAACAATCGTCTCTTTCAAAAATCCCTCCACTAACAGCCATTTTGCATTCTTTTTTAAGATACCCCGACTCTGCAGGTAAAACAATTGCTGCGGATCAATAGTTCCGACTGCAGCTTCGTGAGCCGCTGATGCAACCCGTTTCGTGAGCACTTCGAGGCGCGGAGTCGGCATCGCGCGAGCTTGTTTTGATAATAGCATACCCCGATACGAAAGCTGCGCACGGCCGTCCACCGCCCGATCCGTCATGCGAATGAGTCCGTCAAAAATTGAAAAAGATGCTCCGTCCAATACGCAACGGAATCGTATATTGCAATTCGTGCGCGCTGCGTCCTGCACCACCGTAAGCGTAATGTTTTGTTCCTCATCTGCCTTACCCGAAAACGCACCAATGATTTCTAACCGCGCATCTTCTCCGGAAAGAACCGCATCAAGCCGCAGTTTTCTTGCACCGTCAATAATAACGCGCGCATCAGATCCTTCTTCCAGCTCGATCGTTTCAATTTTTTGATCAGCCGGAATCACAATTTCAATTTTTTGACCTTTGGTAATTATCATATTACTTTGTCATTCCCAGCGCATGCGGGAATCTAGACCCTTTTATATAAAGAAAAACATGGATTCCCGCATACGCTGGGAATGACAGGATAGTTGCTCTTATCCGATACTTCCCGTCATCTCCAAGCGAATAAGGCGATTAAGCTCGATCGCATAATCAAGGGGAAGTTCTTTTGCGATCGGATCAAGAAATCCCGACAAAATCAGATCAAGAGACTGATCTTCATTAAGTCCGCGGCTGCGTAAATAAAACAGCTGCTCGTCTGTCACTCGATTTACTGTTGCCTCATGCATCACAGAGACATCATCTTCATAAATTTGCATGGAAGGATAGGTATCAGATTGAGCTTTGTCATCTAAAAGCAGCGCATCGCACTGCACATGCGCTTTTGAACCATAAGCGCCTTTGGCGATTTTTAACATCCCACGGTAGCTTGAACGCCCCCCTGCCATCGCGACTGATTTGGAAATGATTCGAGAAGTCGTGAACGGAGCCCCATGAATTACTTTCGCGCCCGTATCTTTCCACTGACCACTTGCCGCCGTTGCCACATTGAGGTGCCGGGCATGAGCGCCTTTGCCGATAAGCCACGAACAGGGATAGAGCATTGTCGCCTTTGATCCCAAGGAACCCCCTACCCACTCAACACTTGCTTCTTCCGACACGATCGCACGCTTGGTGTTAAGATTATAAACATTCTTTGACCAATTCTGGATTGTCGTATATTTTACCGACGCTCCTTTTTTTGCAAAAATCTCAACCACCGCCGAATGCAGTGAATCCGTAGAATATTTTGGTGCGGTGCATGATTCGATATAATGCACCGACGCTCCCTCGTCTGCGATGATAAGCGTATGTTCGAACTGCCCCGATTGGGGGGCGTTCATACGAAAATAAGTTTGAAGCGGCATGTCCACCTTTACGCCCTTGGGCACATATACAAATGATCCGCCGCTCCAGACTGCTCCGTGAAGTGCGGCAAATTTATGATCCGACGTAGGCACGCAGCGGGTCATAAAATACTCTTTCACCAAATCCGGATACTTTTTTACCGCCGTATCAGTATCAGTAAAGATCACTCCTTTTTTCTCCCATGCCTCGCGAAGCTTTACATAAAATCCTTCGGATTCATATTGACCCACAAGACCCGCAAGCATTTTTTGCTCTGCCTGCGGAATGCCAAGCTTGTTATACACATTTTTAATATCAGCAGGCACGTCTTCCCAGCTTGAAAAAAGCTTTTCCTGCGGACGGATAAAAAAAGAAATATCTTCAAATTTTAAATCCGAGAGATCCACGCCCCATGTAGGCATCTGCTTTTGCAAAAAAATTTCGTAGCTCTGCAAACGCTTTGCGCGCATCCAATCCGGCTCGCCTTTAAGCGAAGAAATTTCCTCTATGACGCGGCGGCTTAGTCCCTTTCCCGTGTGCGCAACCCAGCGTTCCGGATCCGCCTTTTCCCATTCATCGCGGCCGATCTCTGGTAATACAGATTTATTCATAATGATTCAAAACCGTTTGCCTCAATAAACTCCATCAATTCTTTGCCTCCAACGGCAATAATTCGCCCTCCCTTCATCATATATACGCGGTGAGGTCTAAGCGCTCGGGCCATAACGCCCGCATGCGTAATGATCAAAACCGATCCTCCGGCATCAGTAAATGCCTGAAGCTCGCGTGCCGCCATCTGCGTGCCGTCCACATCAAGACCGGAATCAATCTCATCCATGATAGCAACCATCGGATTAAATACGGAAAGCTGAAAAAGCTCATTTCGTTTTTTCTCTCCGCCGGAAAATCCTTCGTTCACATTGCGTTCCAAAATATCGAAAGCTAACCCTACGCGAGTGATACGGTCTTCAAGATTTTTTTTAAACTCATCATGCTTTTCCATAGGCATCTCTTTGCTCGCAAGAACGCTTCTCATAAACGCCGTCATCCCCACGCCCGCGATTTCTGCCGGATGCTGGAATGCAAGATATAATCCCTTTTTTGCACGGTCTTCAGGAGATGCATTCGTGATATCATCGCTATGCAGACGCACGGAACCGGAAGCTACTTTCACGAACGGGCTTCCCATGATCGCATGCGCAAGCGTACTCTTGCCCGATCCGTTAGGCCCCATAAGCACATGAATCTCACCGCGTCCCACAGACAAGTCCACACCGTTTACAACTGGCGTGCCATTTATTTCAACATGCAAATTATGTACAGAAAGAAGCGACTGGATCATGTAACAGCAAAACTACCATTGAATGGTAGTTCATGCAATTATCCGAGAATTCAATGAGAACACTACCCGCGATGGCTCTTGCGCCGCTCCATCAAGACATGAATCACCGGCGGTAAAAACGAGAGAATGATAATGGCGCCGATAAGAGGAAGAAGATAGTGATCCACATTAGGAATAAGGGATCCTAGCGCATATCCGAGACCCGTCAATCCCAAAGCCCAGCATGTTCCTCCGACTACGTTATAAAATAAAAACGTCCGATAATCCATATCCGCAGCTCCTGCCACAATAGGAGCAAAAGACCTGACAACCGGAAGGAATCGTGACATTACGATAGTTTTTGCCCCATACTTCTCATAGAAATTTTTTGCATGCTCAAGATGATGTTTGCGAAAAAAGAACGAGTGCTCTCGTGTAAATATTTTTTTGCCTACACGATTGCCAAATGCGTATCCGACACTGTCTCCCGCAATAGCAGCCGCTACGCATCCGACCATTAAAAGCACAATAGAAAATACTCCTTGAGATGCGAGAAATCCAGCAGTGAATAAAAGAGAATCTCCCGGCAAAAAAAATCCTATAAAAAGACCTGACTCCGCAAACACTATAGCAATCACCCCGAGAAGTCCCGTGGTCTGAATAATCACATTAATATCTATCCCTAGAAAAGATTCCATTATACAAGCGGAAGGTGAATGCCAAACACCGATCCTTTATCCACCTCTGATTCAACCCACACATGTCCTCCATGAGCATCGACGATGCGCTTGGCAACATAAAGCCCCAAACCATTGCCTTCAGTTACTGTCTTAAATGCATTTTTACCGCGGAAGAATTTTACAAATACGCGCTCGGCATCTTCAGGCAAAATACCGATACCGGTATCCGCTACGCGTATATCAACGCCCTGATCGCTTTTTGCGAGCGTTATATTTATTTTCCCGCCTTTTGGGGTATAGGCGAGAGCATTTTGCAGCAGATTATTAAATGCGATTTTCATCTCTCCGTCGTCAATAGCGACCAATGGCAATTTGGCGCGCTGCGGCTTGAACACAAGAGCAACGCCCGCCTTTTTTGCATCTTTTTCGCGCATCTCGATGATCTCGGTCATGATCTTTTTTAAATCCTGAGGAGTTTTTTCACAGCGAAACTGCAGTACCTCGCGGCTTGCCGTATTGAGCAGATCATCCACGAGATGGATCATATGCTCCGTACTCGCACCCGATCGCTTGATGATATTTTTTTGCTTGACCGAGAGTGCCCCGAATTCCTTACCCAAAAGCAGACTCACAGCCCACTTTACTTCCGTCAAAGGCGTACGAAGTTCATGAGCAGTAATAGCAACAAAATCAGCTTTTACTTTTTCTAAAAATCGTTCGTGGCTCACATCGCGAAGAGAAAGCATATACCCCTCATGTTCGGATGAATCTTTTTTTGCAAGCACCCCAATGCGCGCGGATACCAGACGCTCCTGATTTTCTGCCGTCACCAGCCGCAGTCCGCTCACACGCTCAACCGATGCAAGGCCGTTTGCCTTTGCCTCGCTATAAAAATCATTTACCGAAATCGGCTTATCATTTTCAAACAAGCGCACCACTTCATCGATATGCTTTCCTGCAAGCGTATGACTCGCGCGTCCCATCATATCTTCCGCTGATTTATTTGCAAACATAATATTGCCGTTCTGATTGCAGGCAATTACGCCGTCCGAGATTTGTGAAAGAGCTAATTTAAATTTTATACGTTCGGTTGAAACTGCTTCCCGTTCCTTGCCAAGATCCGCTCCCATTTGTTTAAATCGCTCGCCGATACCATTCATGCTTGTTGATACCCGCTTCCATTCCTTGGAATCTGACGCGGGAAGACGATAGTCCATATGTCCCGCCGCCAGCTCGCTCAATGCCCGGTCCATGACTTCAAGAGGGTACCGAATCTTCTGCATGACAAAAAATGCTTCCGCGCCCGCCACGATTACGAGAGCAAACAACATAACAAAAGATATCCCCTTGCCACTTGCAGCAGTTGCCAACGCCGTGGACGCCGGCACTTCCACGATCACGAACCAATTGGTGGGCACCGCTCCTTTATCGGATGAGATAGTTAAGACCGCTCCGCTTCCCATTACCTTTTCTGTTAAATTATTGGCATAACTGCGGGCAAGCGCGGATTCGTTATGTATTGCTAATTGGACCGCGGGGTTTTGTGAAAAATCCTTAGCATCGCTCACATACGAAAGAGTCGAATGGGCCACTACTATTCCCTTGTCATTCACTACAAATGCCGACGATCCCTGTTCTCCCGCGTGTTTCAATGCATCCAACATGACATCAGCACGAAAGAGCGCAAAAATTGCTCCGCGTATTCCTTTTCCGTCGGACGTCGGAATAGCACGACCCATCAAAAACATCGGTTTATCCTGCACGCTAAATATCGGCCCAAGATAATATCCTTTTTCTTTCACCGTAAGAAATTCAATATTCTTTGACCGATCGGTCAACGCAAATCTTACGCTTGTCGTCTCGCTTTTGCGCACCACTTCTTTTCCGCGGGCATCAGTTACCGCAATATCCGTCATGTCATCACGGGATATAAGCACGTGTCCGATCAGTTGGGCCTGCAATGCGGGATCACGGGACACCTCATTATATGAAAGACCCGCCTGATCAAGCATGGCAAACCGGCTTGAGAGTACCGAACCAAGTATTGCCTCAAGGCGTCCCGTCCGCTCATGTACAAGACGTTCTCCACCAACACGGGCAATGCTGTTTGATTTCACTAAAAAGAAAATAAAAAACAAAACCGCGGGAGCAGAAAGTATTCCCGTGATCATACCAAGTGTCTTGATGCGAGGTGATAAGGTCATATCATACCATCGTACCGCATCTTCGAAAAAAATTCGAGTATCGTCGTCCACACCCCAGTCAACGAAGTTTAAAACTTCTTTGATTCCAGCATCATGAAAAGCGGAATCTCTTTGCGGATTTTATTCTCCGCAGCTTGGCGCGGACCCTTCATGCTCTCGCGATGCGAAATCCATTCTTCCATGCGCGTAACGGCAAACCCTTTTGCAAGCGCATTAATATAGGATTGAATCGGACGATGGAATGATACTGTCATATCCTTATGTTCCAGACCCGGATGCATGTCTATGGCAACGCTTGATTCGGTAAGATAGCCGTCTACACGCCGATACTGTGAGCTACTCGCCCCATCCCACCCCCACGAGGATCGTTTAGGAATGCGAAAGGCCGGATGATTGATAACTATCACAAGACGGCCGCCTGAAACCAACACACGGCTACATCCTGCAAATACGGCTGCCATGTTTTTTATATTTTGAACAGCCAGAATAATTACCACAGTATCAAATGAGGCTGCAGCAAGTATATCAAGATTATCCGCAGGTGCGGCATAATAGGAAATTGTTTTCGGAGAATGTTTTTTTGCAAGCGCAATGAGCTGCATAGCGGCATCGACCCCCACCACCACTGCTCCGGCATCAGCCATAGCACGAGCAAAAAATCCTTGCCCGCATGCAAGATCAAGAATGCGATCACCTTTTTTGATAGAAAGCAATCGAAGGAGATTGGGTAAAATAACCTGCTTTTGATATGAGTCCTCGGATGTCTCCAAAAGCTCGTCATACCATCCGGCCACATCTCCCCAAGAAGTATCTTTTTTCATGATTTTTATAATTGCTAGCGAGGAGCAACGTGAAAGTAAACTTTCACGTTGTCCGAGCGACGCAATTTCAAGCGATTCACGTTGCGTGAACTCGCTTATTAAAACACATATGCAATCAAATTTAAAGACCGCAGATTGTTCTGCGGTCTAACCTACCAATCACTCTGTGCGTTTTGTTTTTGCCTCCGTTTTCGGGGACGGGCCGATCCGATACAACGGGCGCAGCTATCATCATCCTGCAGTGCCGGACGATCTCCGCACACTTGGCACATTCTTACCTCTGCCATGGGCACGAGATTTTTACTGCCACAGCGCTCACAGGACATACCCTGTATATCCTCTGCGTCTGGCACGCCTTCCGCGACGTGTCCGCAACTACGGCATGTAATCTCCGGGAAATTGGTTTCTGTTACATAGTCGTGAAGTGACACGAAACTTTCCTCCTGCTAAGAAACGCTTGTAGTCCATAGGATGAACCATAAATATCTGGGCATACTATAACAAACAAGCATAAACCTGTCAAATATAAATTAAAACATTTGCTTGCCGATGCTTTGCGCAAGCATATTTTGAATTTTGCCCTTTGCATCGCTAAACGCTTTTATAATGGCTTTCTCTTGTGCCTTAATATCAAGTTCGGGATTAAGCGTAATGCTTTCAATTTCAAGATCTCCTCTCATTGCCACGCGTACTCCCATATACTCACCCGTGGTATGCTGCTGTTTGATCTGCTGCTGCATTGCGCGCAGCTGATTGATCTGTTTTAATTTATCGAACATATATTTCTTATATGCTTATAAATAATAATGCCTATTTGAAACAAAATACCACCGTTGCACGTATTAGTAAATCATTTTCTCAAACATAGATACGACCCTAAGCGCGATCCATGCCACAACCACCCCTATGATCATACCGGCGATAATGTCAGAGGCATAATGCACGCCTGCCATCACGCGAGCTATTCCCATCACTACACTTGCCGCAAAAAACCAAAATCCTAGTTTTTCATTAAAAGAAAACGCAATAACCGAGAGTGCGAAAAAGACTGTCGCATGCCCCGAAGGAAATGAATTGCCTTGCTCGGCGATCAATTGATGAACAGGCATGGCCATAAACGGACGCACACGGGAGTGCAGATACCAAATACATGGGATGACGCCAAATCGCCCGACAAGAACCGCAAGAACTGCGGAGGCAAGATAGTATATCTTCTCTTGAAACCGTATGCGCGAGACAACCAGAGCAATAAGGAATACGGCGACAAGTATCCATGCCAGCGCCGATGCAAAAAAAATGATCATCAAATCTTCCCACATTATTTTCCCTGCCCAGGTATTGAGCGTAAACGAGAACACCCTATCCAGTTCACGTAATGACGCAACACCGAAAATCCGCATGCCGTAATGCAGCAGCGTGATAATGCCAATGCACAACGCCCCGATCGAACTAAGCAGCACAGCAGAAGCCATGATATCTTTAATTTGGCCGATCCAATGCTTGCGCTGGGTACTAATAGAATCCATCATGCGCTCGATCACCGTATTAGCCGCCTCCGTTGCAAGCACCAGCGTGATCCCAACAATAATAAAACCCACCTCCGCGTAGGTAAGAGGAAGGATTATCATAACAGCGATTAATGCCACAGTAACAGCTACCTGAAAACGAAAATGCCGTTCCTCTTTCAGGAGATAATGCAGACCGCGAAACGCCTCACGGAAACCTCTAAAAAAATCAAATTTCATAATATTATTAAAAACCTGAAAATATTCTGCAGAACCGTTCCATTATTGAGATAGGCTCTCATAATACTACAATACTCGTCTTCTCAAAAGCACCGCATTGACCGCCACGATCACTGTCGAAAGAGACATCAAAAGCGCGCCGATAGCCGGATCAAGCAAAATCCCTCGCGAGGCGAGCACGCCCGCAGCAAGCGGCAACGCCACTACATTGTAACCTGTAGCCCAAAAAAGATTCTGAATCATTTTCAAATAGGTAAAACGAGAGAGCTTGATTATTTTTACAATATCCCGCGGGTCATTCCTTACAAGAATAATACCCGCCGACTCGATTGCGACATTGGTACCCGCCCCAATCGCGATTCCGATATCAGCCCGCGTAAGGGCAGGGGCATCATTGATACCATCGCCCACCATCGCGACCTTAAGACCCTTTGACTGCAAAAGCGCCACTTTCTCGGATTTTTCTCGCGGAAGCACGTTCGCAAAATATTCGTCTATGCCCAAATCTTTTGCTACCCAATCTGCGACATACTCTGAATCACCCGTCACCATTGCCACCTTAACACCAAGCTCTTTGAGACCACGGATTGCCTCACGCGATTCATCGCGAATAATATCAGCGAGCGCAAAAACGCCCAATACGCGATCCCTGGCAAACACATAAATTATCGTCTTGCCTTTTTTATTCTCTTCTTCAATCGCACGCAGAGTATCGTCCGGCACCTTGCCGTTATGATCGCGGAAAAGTGCGGCCCCGCCGACAAATATTTCTTCCTGCCCGACAACTCCTCTCACTCCTTTTCCCGGGATACGGATAAAGTCTTTCGCATCAAGAACGCTGACACGCAATTCTTTTGCCTTCGACATGATCGCTTTTGAGATAAAGTGTTCCGAATACATATCAACGGATGCTGCTGCCTGTAAAAGTTCCGTTTCATTGCGCGCCGCAATAGTCCAGATATTCGCAACGCCGTATTCTCCTTTGGTAAGCGTGCCGGTTTTATCAAAAAGCACCACATCCACATTGCGCGCACGCTCAAGCGACAAGCGCTCACGCACCAGAAATCCGTTGCGTGCGGCAAGCGTAGTCGAGATAGAAGCAACCAGCGGCACGGCAAGGCCAAGAGCATGGGGACATGCAATAACAAGTACCGCTACCAAACGCTCCAACGCAAACCCCATACCCGCACCCGCAAACATCCAAAGAACAAACGTAAGTGCACCGGACATGATCGCAATAATCGTAAGATAAAATGCCGCCGTATCCGAAAGAATCTGCAATCGCGATTTCGAGGATTGCGCCTCCTGCACGAGCCGCATGACGCCCGCGAGAAATGTATGCTCGCCTATTTTAGTAACTTGTATCGTAAGCGACCCGTCTCCATTTACTGTCCCCGCAATAACTTCACTGTTCACTATTTTTTTTACCGGTTGAGATTCTCCGGTGATCATTGATTCGTTCACATCACCGTGTCCTTCCCGCACCACACCATCAGCAGGGATTCTTCCGCCCGATCGCACAAAAACAACATCACCTTCGCGAAGCTCATCAAGAAATACCTCACGCGATACTCCGTCGCGCACCACTTCCGCCTTATCTGGCAATAATTTAGAAAGTTCTTTCAATGCTCCCTGCGCGCCCGATACCGCCCGCATCTCGAGCCAATGGCCAAGCAGCATGATCGTGATAAGCGTCGTAAGCTCCCAAAAGAGAGTATGTTCGGGAGCCAAAAATACGCCGTACACGCTATAGGCATACGCCGTACAAATCGCAAGACCGATCAAGGTCATCATGCCCGGCAGCCAAGCTTCAAGTTCCCGCCGCGCTCCGGCAAGAAAGACCCATCCGCCATAGAAAAAAACAATTGACCCAAAAATAAACGGCACATACGCTGATCCGGAAAATACAGGCGCCGACCATCCAAAAATACCCTGCACAACATCCGCATAAAGAACCACGGGGATGGTCAAGATCAGACTCACCCAAAATTTTCTTAAAAATATTTTTGTGCTATGCCCCGTATGTTTATCTGCGGAAACATGTTCGGAACCATCTGCACTATGCTCCTTATGTTTCTTTTTTACAGGAACCAAATTCATCCCGCATTCCGGGCAAATCCCGAGACGATCTCGCTGAATTTCAGGATGCATAGGGCATGTATACATATCAGATTATTGTATTTTCACTGCATTAGTGACATAAGCATCTTCATTATATAGCTCCCAAATTAAAAGGGGAAATAATCATTTACCCTTTTAATGATCGGCCCTATGGCTTTCTTTATTCTGAACCGCACCGACATGATCCAAATCATAGAGCCGCACCTCGCCGGTCTCTAGTTCCACGCCGGCAATATGATCTTCATGGATATTTTCCACATGCTTGATCATCGCGCGCAGTGAATTGCCGTGTGCTACCACCAATATATTTTTTCCTTGTTTGATATCGGGGAGAATATACTGATCATAATACGGCGCTACCCGGTGATAGACGTCTTTTAACGTCTCGCCCTCCGGAATCGCCACGTCCCAGCCGCGGCGCATGTGCTTGAATTGTTCCTCTCCGACCTCTTTTTGAATGTCCCATTTATTTTTACCGGTATAGATCCCATAATGGCGCTCATTTAACGCCAAAGATTTATTAACAGGGACATGATGAATACCCAAGACAGAGACGATCTCATCAAGGGTTTGATGCGCACGCTTCAAATCCGATACATGGATATTATGTATCGCAATATCTTTGAGTGCGCCGGCCGCACTGCGCGCCTGCATACGGCCTTCTTCCACCAAATCAACATCCGTCCATCCGGTCCAAAGGCCAAGATGATTCCATGCAGACATGCCGTGGCGAATAAGAATAAGACGAGACATAGTTATTAGACCTACTGATTAATTATTTTCGTCGCGAAATCTTCAGATTTTGAGCGAGGCGAAGAAAAAATTATGAAGCATATACGGAGTATATGTTGAATAATTTTTACAAAGCCGCAGCCAAAATCTGGAGATTGCAGCAGAAAAATAATTAATCAGTAGGTCTATTGGCTAAATGAGTTCTTTCCTAAAAATAATGCACCCTTGCCAAGCTCTTCCTCGATGCGCAAAAGCTGATTATACTTTGCCGTGCGCTCACCGCGGCTCGGCGCTCCGGTTTTAATCTGTCCTGTTCCAAGGCCCACGGCAAAATCCGCAATGCTCGCATCCTCGGTTTCTCCGGACCTGTGTGAGACTACGCAGGTGTATCCCGCCTTGCGTGCAAGCTTCATGGTATCAATCGTCTCCGTTACCGTGCCTATCTGATTTAATTTTATCAAAATAGCATTGCATGCCTTGCGTGTAATTCCCTCTTCCAGGCGAGCAAAATTGGTCACGAATAAATCATCGCCGACAATTTGAATTTTATGTCCCAATTCCCGCGTCATAAGCTCATACCCGCGCCAATCGTCTTCTGCCAACCCATCCTCAATTGAGACGATCGGATACTTCCTCACCCAATCAGCATAAAACTCCACCATCTCCGCGGACGTCAGTGTGCGGCGTTCCGTAGCCAAATGATAATTGCCATTAATATAAAATTCTGTTGCCGCAGCATCGAGGGCAATCGCAATATCTTTGCCAGCCGAAAATCCGGCCTTGCGAATTGCTTCCAAAATAATCTCAATCGCCGATTCATTATCGCCAAGACTTGGCGCAAATCCTCCCTCATCGCCCACCGTTGTCTGAAATCCCTTTGCAGATAAAATCGCCTTCAATGCATGATACACCTCCACACTCCATTTAAGCCCTTCTGCAAATGTCTTTGCTCCTACAGGCACCACCATAAACTCCTGCAGATCGGTGGAGCCGCTTGCATGCCTGCCGCCGTTTAAAATATTCATCATCGGCGTCGGCAGTACCATCTCGGATGTTTTAGAAATTTCTTTGAAATAATGATACAAAGGTTTTTTCTTTGACGCCGCAGCTGCGTGCGCAAATGTAAGCGACACGCCAAGAATAGCGTTAGCTCCCATCTTTGATTTATTGGGCGTCCCGTCATACGCAATCATCGCCTGATCAAGAGAGTTTTGCGTCCAATCTTTTTTGACGAGCAATGTGGTGAGATGTGTATTTACATTACCCACCGCTTTTTCCACGCCCTTGCCCATATAGCGCTTGCCGCCGTCGCGAAGTTCAACTGCTTCATGGCTGCCCGTAGATGCACCCGAGGGTACTGCCGCACGCCCGCGAGATCCGTCTGACAACACCACGTCAACCTCCACCGTGGGATTTCCTCTAGAGTCCAGAATTTCCCGCGCTTTAATATGTTTTATTTTCATACGCAAAAGAATTACTCGCTAATTCAACTTCCTGTCCCGATACATTATACAACCCAATCTTATGCCATCTCGGTAACATTTGACTTAATAAATTAAAACATGTAATATAATTTGAGAACAATCCTACAATTCATCACGCACTAAAAAGGAGAACTATGTGACCAGAGATGCAATGCCCATGTCCGAGTCAGCATTCGGACAAGAAATTAATGCGTCAGACATCCTTCCTTCTGACGCGATCAACTATGGACGCAGTCTCTACAGAAGTGCAAATACCAAAGATAGCCACGTAAGAGAATCCTCTCAGCGATTCGTGATCTGGTTTGAGACTGCGATAAGTTCCTTCCCCTCTAAGACCAAGGAACGCACATATACCGAACGCCTTGCGGCAGCGGGCGCAAACCTTGCACAAGGCATACATTCCCGCAAAGAACGTTATACACGCGAGGTTGATACCGCACATAGCGAGCTTGAAATCCTCAAAAGACTGACGAGTCTTGGATCGATCATCGGCAATGTCTCCAAAGTAGCTCTCAATTTTATGATCGTCGGAGGATTATTCTTCCTCCTGTTCCATTCGCTTCTCGGCCTGCCTGATCTCTGGCAAGTCAAAGCGCGGGAACCGAACTACAAGATCATCCTCACGCTCCTCGGCACCTGTCTAGTCGGCATTGCAGGAAAACTGTTCTCCACAAGCCGGTATCACACCCGCCTCATCCATATCAAAAAATTGGAAGATCAAGCGCTGCGCACATACCGCAAATCAGTGCGCCACGAACATGACCGATGTATGATGAAATCACTGGAAGCGTGGAAAGCATTTACCGGGGAGGACTATTCAGAGATCAAGCTCATGCGCGACGGAGTGGTCATGACGTTCGAAGAAGAAGAGTTTATGCCCAATCAGCTCAAGAACGAGAAATCGATCAAGCTGCTTCGCATACTCCACCTCGTCATACGCACATGCCGACTCGCATTAAAACGCGCACCCGCAGTATCTCAACATCCGTGCGGATTCCTCGAATCAGTCGCCAATCGCGCCCAACAGAGTTCGACAAGAACCGGACATAGCTAGCCCCATCATCTCCACACCTTTCACGGTGTGGAGATTTATTTATTTTGAATTGCGAAACCATCCCCTCTTGTCATTCCCGACCAGATCGCGAGAATCCAGTCCTCCAGCTACTAAGACTGGATTCCCGCCTTCGCGGGAATGACAGAAAAAAATTTGTAATCCAAACGTGTTTACTCTTCTTTTTTCTTTTTCTTGAAATATTTCTTATCCTTCAATTCATCCGGCAAAAAACTTTTGTCCGTATACTGGACGTAGCCCTCGCTATATCCCAAATTTTTCATCAATTTTGTCGGCGCATTTCTTACTTCCATCGGAATCGGAAGATTGCCGTGTTCTTTGACATCACTCACTGCGGCAAAATATGCATCATACGAAGACCTGTCTTTGGGAGCAAGACACAGATACGTAACCCCATGCGCGAGATTGATCGCGGCCTCCGGAAGACCTATTGTCTCGACTGCGCGAAATACTTCGTTTGCCACCACGAGAGCAGTGGGTTGCGCCATGCCGATATCTTCGGAAGCAAATATCACCATGCGCCGCGCGATAAATTTTGGATCTTCACCTGCATCAACCATGCGTGCCAAATAGTAAAGTGCTGCATCCACTTGGCTTGCGCGCATACTCTTAATAAACGCGCTGATCGTGTTGTAATGTTCTTCCCCCTTTTTATCAAACCGCAGAAATTTATTCTGTACGGTATTTTTCAGCGCCTCCAAATCTATTTGCTTATAGAGCTTTGCTGCATTTTCCAAAACTGTGATCGCTTGGCGCGCATCGCCGTTTGCCATGCGGACAAGCCAATCTTTTGCTTCCTTATCCATCTTGAGATCCGTACGGTCAATGATCTTTGCCATTTCTTTTTCGCTGAACTCATTGAGCACAAACACGCGGCAACGAGAGAGGAGAGCGGGAATCACTTCAAAACTCGGATTCTCCGTAGTCGCCCCGATCAGCATCAGCGTACCTCTCTCCACATACGGCAAAAGAAAATCCTGTTGCGCTTTGTTGAAGCGATGGATCTCATCGAGAAAAAGAACCTTGGGGCCGGGCATCAAGTTGCCCTCTTTAAGAATTGCCTTGATATCGTCCTTCCCCGCAGATACGGCCGACAGTTCATAAAGATTAGCATGAAGCGCATTTGCATAGATCTTAGCAAGCGTGGTCTTGCCCACTCCCGGCGGCCCCCAAAGTATAAACGAAAACACATGGCCTTCGGCAATGGCAATGTTAAGCGGCTTTCCTTTGCCCACCAGATGTTCCTGGCCTATAAACTCCTTGAGAGACTTGGGTCTTATTTTTGATGCAAGCGGCTCCATATACGCGGATAGTATCAGATTCTGTCCCGCTCGAACATAGGAGAAAACATCCCATTTTCAAGACGTTTTTACATACTCCGATCTAGATAATCTTTTGCCAATGACAGAAAAATAAAATATGTACCTGTACCAAAACTAATCACGCGTCACCATCCTCTTAAACTCCTCAAAGTCATCACTGATCAAAACACTTTTTAATTTCAACAGATCGTCTTTTGTATGATATACGCTCCGGTAGAGCGTACGTCCAGAGGTATATCCCGCCTCGCGAATAAGCGAAGTTACCAAATCGCTTGAGTACCCAAAGGGAGTAGCAAATGCCGTTATGCGCATGCCCAAATGACTCTCAAGAATTTTCTTGCTCTCAAATATTTCTTCGCGCAGCACCTCCGGCGAGAGTTTGCTTAGATATGGATGAGACTTGGTATGGCTTCCAATCTCCATGCCGCTTTTGTGCATCTCCTCTATCTCCTTCCATGTAAGAAAATGATGGAAGTCTATGGAATTGGTAAAAATAAAAAATGTCGCTGTGGCATTATATTTCTTTAGCAAAGGAAACGCATACGTATATTGGTTTTCCCAGCCGTCATCAAAGGTGAGTATCACGCTCTTGGCAGGAAGCGGTTTATCCTTGGTAAAATGATCCACTAGCGCATCTATTGATATCGTCGTAAAGCCATTATCTTTCAAATACTGAAGCTGGCGCTCAAGAAGCTCGGGCGTAATATCAAAATCATCAATCGCTTTGGGCTCCGGCTCATACGGCCGCACGCTGTGGTATACAAAAATAGGAACCTCCACCGAACTCGTAGCCGCCGATTCCTGAACCGGGAGCTTCTGTAAGTCTTGCTCACGGCGCAACTCTTCGATCCAGGGGAATAATTTAAACGCAGCCGATGCAAACTGACTATGGACACCCCGACTCCACAGAAAAATACTAAAAAATAATACCGCGCATACGGTAATGAGAATTTTTTTCTTTAAAGAGTTGATGACCATAGAAACATCATATCATTATTTTTTAAAAAGAAAACAAAAAAACCGCCCGCGCTGTCCGTCTCCGCCATCAAGGCGTGGACGGACAGCAAAGCAGAACGGTTTTCAATTAGAATAAACAGAATTAGCTAATGGGGCTGCCAGCCGGTGGGCTGCATCATGGCGAATATATTTCCTTCCGTATCAGTTGCCCCTGCAAACCACCCAACATTGGGTATTTCCATTTTTTCCATTCGAATTGTTCCTCCATTTTCTTTTACTGTTGCAATCGCTTTATCTATATCATCCACCTGAATCGTACAGTCATAGGTATGCAGCGGTTTATCAGCCGGACGCTGATACATGCCGCCATTTATCCCCGGGACTCCGTCGGGTCCGGTCGTGAGACCCCAATAGTCCATTGGGCCCTGATCTTTGCTCATAACCTTCTCAATCTTCCAACCAAATGATTTTTCATAAAAACCTTTTGCCTGCTCAATATTATCCGCCTGCAATTCAAAATGTATTACTCGATTTGCCATACATACATAAATTAACTATTAATACTTTTAATTATATCAACCACTTTATCTAAAAGAAAACATATTGAACACTCCGCTGCGCTGCTGATACTGGCTCAAGTGACGAAGCTGGCGCAAAAGCGCTTTGTGCCTGCTTGCTTCTCGCACGTACGACCTCCCTGATACTATATTTCTATCGATCCGTTCATTGAGAGATGCAATTTCTTTGTGAATGGCATATGCCAATTTGTTCCTGCTCATTGTATTATCTTGTCATCCTGAACCTGCCTGCCGATAGCTTTTCGCTACGCCTGCCTATAGGCAGGCAGGTTCAGAATGACAGTGAGTTATGTTTTTATATTTTTGTAGTTAATATTTCCTAATCACCGCTTTAACGACTGCTGCTATGCGCAAACTCTGTTCCGGATAGATGGGTTTATATTTTTTGTTTGCCGCAAGCAAGTACGGCTTGCCGCCTTTGGTCTTGTAGTACTTCATCGTCCACTCGCCGTCCACTTCCGCTATCACGATCTCATCTTCTCTTGCATGTTCTCTCCGTTCTGCCAGCACCAGATCTCCTTCTTCGATATGCGCTTCAATCATTGAGTCTCCTTTTACTTTCAGCAGAAATGAATCTTCCGGACGCTTTACCAGCCACTCATCAAGGTTGATCACATCGCCGAGCACATCGCCCGCAGGAGACGGAAGACCCGCTTCCACAACTCCCAGGAGAGAAATTCCGCTCATTATATTCATCGGTATCAATCTTCCTTTTCTGTCTTTATCCACAGCTCCTTCCTGTACCAGCCGATTGATAAGTTTGAATACCGCATTCTTTGACTTGAATCCCGTAAACTCCATGATCTCTCCGTACCCGGGCATGCGTTTGTATTTCTTATAAAAATCGAGAATTTTTTGTTTGTAAATTAAGTGCGTCATATACTTTTTATTTACTGATAAAATAATAATAGGTGAACTACCGTTCACCCGTCAACTGTGGATAACTTTTTATAATATAAAACCGCCCAGTAGCACGGGCGGCTTTCATGGGCGGCGAGAACTCACGCGACTACATTGCTTGAGCGCAGTTTGCGGGAGATCAGCAATACGTTCAACACCCCCAAAACAAGAAACCACACAGGGGTGAGAGCCGCCGCAATATTCCACACGGGGATTGCCAGCACTCCAAAAATGCCCCCTGCCAAAAAAAAGAACCACGGCACAAGAGGCTCGCGTGCCGGATGCCGCCAGATATTCACCACCATCGGAATGGTACCAATGGTAATCGCAACGAGACTCAAAACGATGGCAATGTTCGGATCACCCGAAATCACCCAAAGTCCGATTGCGACGATCACGATAGCAAGACAGACGGAGTCGAGACGAGTCCATCCCACCACCGCACCTTTGTACACGCTGGCGCCGATAACAAATACGACGCCAACGATGTAGGCTACCATCTGCCACGCCATCTCACCTGCAGCGATAATACCCGCAAGAATTGCGATATCCATAAGCCACCATGAGATCCATGATGAGATAGTTGGTTGAGCATTGCTCGCGAGCACTGACTTGATGTAGAACACATAGGCCACCGCCGAAAAAAGGAATGCAAGAACGGCAAAGACAGAAATGATATCCATCTGACCCTCCTATGGATCATTTTGTTAGGGTACATTTTTATATGTGTCATTATATACCACAAAAAGTAATAAGTCAATCGCACGCATATTCATAAACGCCCCGTATGCGCAACGCATACGGGGCCAAAACTATCACACTGATTTATTCATATCTACAAGCGCATCTTTAATGCGCTGCAGCCGCTTGATATTGGCATCAATAAGTTCGATGTCCTGTGCGGCGCGATCTGCACTTTGAAACTTATACATCTCTGCCAGCGTCCTATCGGAAGCCTCTAGTACCCTATCGGCTCCCTCTCCGGTGTTACGCAGATACCGCTCAAACACCGTCAACGCATCAGCGGGCTTGCGGCCCACCCTCTTCTTGCCGGTTTGCACCGCGATTGCAGCCGTGTGCTGGCGAATAAGATGGAGCGCCTGCGCAGTCTTAAGAGGCTTCTCCACAA
>Ga0209515_10002721_pt1 | contig 26540 bp, 26 predicted proteins | sample Subgroupgradi54m_FD_187454 | JGI IMG/M metagenome (GOLD analysis project Ga0209515, IMG submission 187454) | Subsurface groundwater microbial communities from S. Glens Falls, New York, USA - GMW60B uncontaminated upgradient, 5.4 m (SPAdes)... ... | reverse complement strand
TCAAAGCCGGAGACGTAGAAGCTCGAGGCCAGGTGGGCGCGATGGTGTTCGACGCGCCGGCAGACGGCCCGAATCCGTCGAGGATCCGCGCCGAGCGCCTGGGCCACCTGTTGCCGGATCGAGAGGCGGCGGAATCGGTGTGCGAGGCGATCGCGGAATCCGGCCTGCCCCATCCCGAGGCGGAGCGCGGCCCACAGTCGCGGCCCCCAATGGGCCCACGGATCGCCGGCGACGGCGATGACGTCGAGGTCTTCCGGCGCAAGACCCGCGGCCGCCAGGCACCATCGCGCCGCCTGCGCCGGGAAGCCGGCGACATGCTTGATGCGGGTGAACCGCTCTTCCTCGGCCGCCGCGACGAGCCGGCCGTTCACCAGCAGCGCCGCCGACGCCTCCGCGTGGTAGGCGTTCAGGCCAAGGATGGTCATGGCCGTGCCCCCCGCCGCAGCCGGCCGAGCGCCACGTCCACCTGCCACCGGAGCCAGAAACCCTGCACGGCGTGGTACAGCAACCCCGGTCCTCCGTCGAGGAACCCGCCGAGCGCCACGTAGCGATAGCAGAAATAGAGCGGCGGGCGGACGTACCGCGGCAGGCGGAGCCACAGCGCCTTGCGCCAGAGCACGCGCTGGTCCGGCGTCCCGAAGAGACGCGGCGGGATGGCCCAGCGCCCGGCCCCGGCCCGCCAGCGCGACTCGCTCGCCGCCAGCCGCGGCGCGTAGCCGCGCTGTTTGGCCATCCACGCCCGCAGATCGTCCTCGTTCCGGTTCTCTTCCAAAAGCGGGACGCGCAGGACGCCAACCGCGCCCTCGACGCCGAACCGATGATCGGGGGCCTCCCCCTCGTTGCACCGGGCCCGCCCTGTCCGAAACAGCTTGAGCATCGGCCGCGTGCACCCGCCCCATCGCAACGGTCGTCCGCAAAACACGAGGTGCCGCTCGACGTAGTAGCCAGCAACCTCTGGCGGCGTTGAGGGTAACGCGGCGACGATCTGGTCTCGCAGCGCCGGCGTCACCCGTTGATCGGCATCGAGCGCCAGGATCCACCCGGTCGAGACCGGCACCGCCTGCAACGCCCAGTTCCACTGCGCGGGGGCATGCTCATAGGGGTGCTGGAGCACCATCGCGCCCGCCCGCCGGGCGATCGCCACGGTCTCATCCGTGCTGCCGGAGTCCACGACGACGATCCGCGCCGCCCAGCCGGCGACACCGGCCAGGCAGGCGGGCAGATTCCCCGCTTCGTTGAAGGTCAGGATGAGGACGGTAAGGTCGGCGGCCACCGGCGGACCCGGGGGATCAGCCCCGGCTCGGGCCCGGCGGCGGGGCGGCGGAGGGGGCCGACGGCCGCTTCGCGTAGTACCCGTAGCCGCGCCGGTAGTAATGGTACTCGTACTCCGGCCGGACATCGTTGAGGATGGTCGCCAGGAACTTCAGGGGGCTCTGACTGAGAACGCGATGCGTGCCGGAGAGTGTCTCGCGCGTCGTCCGGTTGGCGCGCACGATGAGGATCGCGGAGTCCACCACACGGCTCAAGACCGTCGCGTCGGCCACGGCCAGGACCGGCGGCGTATCCACGAGAATGTATTGAAAGGACGCTCCCAGCCGCTCCAACAGCTGGACCATCTGCGGGCTGGCCAGGAGGTCCGCGGGACGGGCCGGCGTCGCGCCCGAGGAGATGACGGTGACCCCCTGGGCGTCCGCGGGCGTCTGGAGGATCTCCTCGAACGTCGCCTGTCCCTGCAGGTAGGTGCTCAGGCCCGGCTCGATCGGGATCTGGAACGCGCGGTAGAGGGCCGGACGGCGCATGTCCGCGTCAATGATGACGACGCGGCGGCCCAGCTCCTGGAGTGACACCGCGAGGTTGGAGCTCACCGTCGTCTTCCCTTCCTGCGGGAGACTGCTCGTGATCAACACGCGCTGGGTCGGCCGCTCCGGCAGGAGGAACTCCAGCGTCGTGCGGACCGCCCGCAAGCTTTCCGCCGCCAGCCCGTCCGGCTGTTTGGCGAAGAACAGCGCCTGTCGGCCGCGGCTGCGGGCCCCCGGCACGCGCACCACGTGGCCCAGGAACGGCAGGTTGACGAGCTCTTCAAGATCGCGGCGCATCCGGATCGTCGTCGTCATCAGCTCCCGGACGAAGGCGAGGCCGACGCCGAGCGCCACCCCCACGAAGAGTCCCTGCAGGACGATCCGGACGCGATGCGGCGCGACCGGGTGGTCGGGCAGCTTGGCATCGTTCACGATCTGGACGTTGTTTGACTGCATGCTCTGGACGACTTCCAACTCCTTGAGGCGTTTGGAGAGCGAGTTGTACATGTCGCCGCTGAGCTGGGCTTGCCGGTTCAGGTTCTCGTAGCCGAGTTTCAGGCGGTTGAGCTCCAACGCCAACTGTTCCTGCTCCCCCAACGCCTGCTGGAGTTCCCGTGCCTTCGCCTGCGCCGTCTCGGATTCCAGCCGGGCCCCTTCCACGATCTTCGAGGCCTCGTCGTGCCGCTGTTGCCGCAGGAGCTCGAGCTCCGCCTGCAGCTGAGTGATGGCCGGGTGTTTCTCCCCGTAGACCTTCTGGCGGTCCGCGAGCTCGCTCTCCTTGGCGGCGATCTGCTGCTCCAAGGCCAGGACCCGCGCGTTCTGCCGGACGACCGGCAACGACTCCACGGGGCTGCCGGCGGCCAGTGCCCGGTCCACCTCCGCCCGCTCGGCGTCCGCCTTGAGGCGGATGGTCTTGGCCTCGGTGGCGGCGGAGGAGAGTTCCTGCAGGCGCTGGACGATGACGTTCTGCCGATCCTCGAGCGACACCATTTGGTGCTCCTCCTTGAACCGCTGGAGGGCCTCCTGCGCTTGCTTCATCTGCGTCTCGGTCCGCGTCACCTCGTCCCGCAGCCACTGGGCGCCGCCGGTCGCCTGCTGCTGCCGCCGCTCGAGATTGAGCCGGACGTACACTTCGGCGACGGTGTTGGCGATCCGCATGGCGAGCGTCGGATTCGTCGAGGTGACGACGAGATCAGCCAACTTCGTCCCGCGCACCGGGGCCACGCGGACCATGTCGTCGAGGACGGTGACCGGGTCGCTCGACCGCGAGAATGGCGGGAAGCCGCTGAGGTTCAGCGTGTGCACCACTTGGTCGAGCACCGGGCGGCTGGTGATGAGCTGGTACTCGGTGGCCAGGAACTCCACGTCGCGACGCGCGGCGGCGAGCGGCGCGGTCTCGCCGAAGCCGATCGGCTCGCCGCCGTACCGGTCAATCAGCACGCGGGTATGCGTCTGGTAGCTATTGGGGATGGTGCTGACCCACCACGCCGCCGCCCCCCACCCGAGCAGACTGCACAGGGCAATCGTCATCCAATGCCGGCGGGCAAACATCAGGTAGTCTTCGAACCGCCATTCCGCGGTCTTGGCTTGCCGGACGGCTTCGGAGAGCGTGGGGCTCATCGGGGCGGCTCCCATCGGGCCTGCAGGCTGGTGACGACCGATCGGCAGAGAATCCAGCTGTCCAGCCACGGGCTGCACTGCCGGGCGTACCGCACGTCCAGCGCGATCCGCGCGGCGGGGGTCGGGTATTTGCCGGCGTAAAGCTGGGCGAGGCCGGCCAATCCGGGGACTGTCGCCGCCCGAGCGGCGGCGTCAGGGAATGCGGCGACACCGGCGGCATCGTCCGCCAATAAAGGTCGTGGTCCGACAAAACTCATCTCCCCGCGCAGAATGTTGAGCAGCTGCGGCAGCTCGTCCAGCGCCGTCGCCCGCAGCCACCGGCCCAGCGGGGTGACCCGCGGTCCCTCCACCGTCATCGAACGGAACTTGAGCAGGGCGAATGGCCGCCCCGCAACCCCCTGGCGCGCCTGGCGCAACAGGGCCGGCCCCGACGACGTGAGGCGGATCATCGCGGCCAGGAGCAGGCCCAGCGGCGCCGCCGCCCCGACCCCGACGAGGGCGAGGGCAAGGTCGCCCCAGCGTTTCCCGGCGCGCCGATACCAGCTCACGGTTCCTCCACCAGCACGACGGTGACGTCCACCGCCCCCTTGGCCGGCGTGAATTGCTGAACCTTGAGCGGCAACTGGGCCTGGTCCACGGCCACGTTGATCCGGTCCGACAACAGCTGGAGCACCGCCAGCGGGATGGGCAGATGCCCGACACTGAGTTGAGTGACCCGGACGTGCGGCCGGCCGCCGACGAGGGCGATCTGGGTCGCGCCGGCCACCGGCACCCACAGGCCGGCCGCCGACACGGAGGCATCGCCCTGGAACCCCTCGGGGGTGATGGTGATCCGGACATCGCGGAGCTGGTTGGGGAACCGCTCCTGGACCCGGCGGATCACGTATTGCTGGAAGTCGGCCTCGGTGAGCCGCCGGGTATGGTCGCGCTCGCCGGTCACCTGCATCCCTTGTGCCAGCCGGCGGGCGAAGGTCTCGACGACCGCCGGCAACACCGTCTCCAGCCAGCCGAGGACCGGGATCCCGGGGGCGATGCGGACCGCCTCCGGCGCCCCCACCTGTTTCATCGCCTGCAGTTGTTGGATCGCGTCCCGAAGCGTACTGGCCGTGCTCGCCGGGTAGGCCTTTTCCACGTGATGGAAATGTCCGGCGGCGGCCGCCGGGTCGCGCTGATCCAACAGGGCGACGGCGCCGGCTTGGGCGGTCAGCAACGACGCCAGCGCCTGGTCCTGGGCCTGCCCCGCCGCCGCCCCGAGCAGTTCAACCGCCGCCTCGTATTGGCCGGTGGCTTGGAAGATATTGGCGGTCTCCGTGCGAGCGACGGTCGCCGTCACCGCCTCCGAGCCGGGCCGCTGGAGCGCTTCAAAGAGCGGGAGGGCTTCTTCGTACCGGCCTAGATATTTCAAACACCAGGCCCGCCGGAAGGTCGCCTGGGCCGCCAGCGGGGTGCCCGGCACCGCCTCCGCGGCGAGTCGGAAACTGTCGATCGCCCCGTCGAAATCGAAGAGGCGCATCTGCAATCCCCCCAGATTGAACGCCGCCTCTTGGCGGGTCGCCGAGTCCGTCGCCTGGTCCACGCGCCGCCGGAGGACGACGGCGTCGGCCGCCCACTGGCGGGCCTTGTCCAGCTGCGCCAGCAGCTGGCGGGCGATGCCGGCCTCGACGGGATCGGTGGCCTCTCCCAGGACCTCGCGGTACCGCCGCTCGGCGGACGGCCACGCGCGGCGGCGGTGATACAAATACCCCAGCCGCAGTTTCAGGTCGCCGCGGCCCCGGTAGTCGGGGAACTCGCGGAGGAGCTGCTCGAACGCTTGCTCGGCCTTGGCGAACTCGCCGAGCCGCTCATCCGCCATCGCCTGCCGGAGGAGGTCCACGTTGATCTCGTCGGATAATCGGGTGCGGCGCAGGACGGTGCGCGGCAACAGCGCCAGCCGCTGGATCGCCCCCTGGACCGCGTCGTTCAGGTCGTCCAGGGTCCCGATGATCCGCCCGCGCTGCTCCAGCTTCTGCGCCACCATGGAGGAGACCATCGCCTGGGCATCCGTGACCATCCTGGACGGATCGCTCGCCAGCACCGTCTTGGCGTATTCCAGCGTGGCCAGCTCCGCTGGGTTCGGTTGAGAGAAGGCGACGGCGTACAGCAGGTTTTGGTCCACCAGCGCCATCGCCGCCTCCGCCTTCGAGACGTCGGAGGCCCGGCTGAACACCGTCAGCGCCGTCCGCAGTTGGCGGAGGTTGGCGTCCACCACCAGCCGCTCGTACACGACAAAGAAGATGACGAGCGGCAGCAGCAGCGCGACGAACTGTCCGTACACTCGAAGGCGTCGCCGCCACGGCCCGGTCATCAAAACATCCGGCGCTTGACCACGATCGTGTCGTGGGGGTGGAGGAGGATCGTCGGGTGGCGGCCCGAGAGGATCGCGTTGACGTCCAACCCGTAGTTGAGTTTCTGGCCGTCCGCGAGGATCCGGATCAATTCCACCTTGGGCGCGCCGAATTTGCTCAAGCCGCCGGCCATGCTCAACGCCGCCAGGACATCCACGCGGCCCTCCAGCGGGTAGGTGCCCGGCCGCTCGACCTCGCCGAGGATGGAGAACCGCTGGCCGACCAGCTTGACGGTGACCAGCGGGTCGTGGAGGTAGCCGGCCGACAACCCCTGGGCCATCAACGACTCGAGCTCCTGGAGCGTGTAGCCCTTGGCGAGGATTTCATTCAGGAAGGGGAACGGGATCGTGCCGTCTTCCCGCACGCGGACGGTGCGGCTCAAGTCCTGCTGGCCCCAGACCGCAATGTCGAGCTGATCGTTCGGATGGACTTGATACTCCGCCTGCAGCCACGCCGGGACCGGGGTGGTCGCCGACGGGGCCATCGCCGGCGCGCCGCTACAGCCGGCGGCCGCGAGCAGACACGCCCCGGCGACCCAGCGCCTCACCATAGCTGGGCCTCCACCCCGAATGCCACGACGTGGCTGGCGATGTCGTTCTGGTTCAGCACGCGATAGTGATACCCCAGTGTGCACGCGACGTTCGGCCGCAGCTGCCAGCTGACGCCCAGGCCGGCGGCCACGCGGTCCGACCGGGTCGTCGCCGTCGAGACATGCTCGTAGCCCAGATCCCAGCTCGCCGACACCCGCGGTGTCAGGGTGTGGGTGAGCTGCCAGGCGGCCGTCTGGCTGGTGAAACTGCCGGTGGAGGCAGTCACGGAGGAGAGGGTCTGCTGGCTCACCGTCGCCGCCCAGCGGGTGCGCGGGGTCAGCAGCCGGCTGACCATCCATTTCACGCTGACCTTGGCGCCCGACTTGCCGGTCGCCGGGTCCCGTTGGACGATCGTCGTGATGAACTTCGTGGTGGTCGAGGGGTCGAGGTCGTAGCGGGCCTCGAGATCCAGACCGTGCGCGAAGACATCCTTGCTGGGGGTCTTGCCGTACGCGGTGTCGGCGACCATGTAGCCGCCGAAGAGGGTCAGGCGCCGCGTCACGTCGTGGTCCATCCCGACGGTCAACTGATGGGTGTCGTGGTTGACGCTGGCCGAATCGGGCGCCTTGTCATGCTCCCAGGTCCACACGTAGGCCGCGCGGACCGCGTTGGTCGCGTCCAGGTCATACGCCCCCTCGAGCCCGACCTCGTTGTTGCGCTCTTCGGTGACGGTCGCGAACCGCCGGATGGCGTCCGCTTGCGCGAACTCCGTGGCGAGCCGCTGGTTGATCTCGTATTTCTCGGTGAGCGCCACTTGGTACCGGCCCAGCGGCGTATAGTGGGTGTACGCCCGGAACTCGTGCGTGAACGGGTGCTCGCCGAGGTCGTGATAGTGCAGCGAGTTCATCTCGTAACTCCCCCCGTAGAGCCAATCGCCCCTCGGATCCGCAAAGGCCACCTGCGACTCCGCCGTCGTGACCATGTCGTCCTGCCGCGACGCCCCGCGAGTCGAGAACACGTTGCTCAGGTATCGCTCCTCGGCCCCCACCCCCCAGCGGGTGCGCTGCCGCAAGAATTCCCGCCAGCTTTGCGCCTCCGTCGCCGCCCCGCCGCTGACGGATTCGGGCGGCGAGTCGGCGCTGCCCGTCAGGCGGTCGGTCATCGGGGTGCTCGACGGCTGGTCGGCGGACCCGCCGCCGAGAAACTCGGTGGGGGCCGCCCAGCCCCGCCCGGACGTGGCGCCCCACACGACGAGGCCGATCCCAATCGTAGTGTACCATGCCCGTCGGAGCGGCATCTCAGAAGCGCCCCAGCCGCACCAGTTCCTGCAGGATCGGCAACCGCAGCGACGAGAGGATGAGGTCGCGGTGCCAGTCGAAGCGGGCGATGCGGCGGACCAATTCCACGACCTCCCCTTTCGTCCCCAACTCCACGATCGTGTCAATCTGCTCGTCGGAGAGCCGGGCGAACAGCGCCCGCAGGTGCTCCCCGACCTTCAGCTCCGGCGCGATCCGGCGGTGCCACTCCCGCTCGTACTCCCCGAGCACGAGCGCGCTCCAGTCGCGGCGGGCGAACGCCCGCCGCAGGGCCTGCGCCGCCATCGTGGCACAGAGCATCCCGTAGTAGATGCCGCCCTGGGTCGTCGTCTTCACCTGCCCGGCCGCCTCGCCGACGACGAGGACGCGGTCGGTCACGCTGCGCGGGATCATCCCCAGCGGCACCGGCGAGAGTTTCATGGTCCACCGCGGCGCCGCCAGCCGAGGGGCGATGGCGGCGGACCGCATGAACTGGTCGAAATAATAGGGGGCGTGCCGGCTCACGGTGAGCCCCACGCGGGCCGTCGTCGGCCCCACGGGGACCACCCACCCGAACGAGTCGGGAGCCACCCGCTTGCCGAGATAGATCTCCGTGTCCTGCAGACCGGCCATGGCCACCTCGGCCTGCGCCCCGTAGATGATGGACGGCGGGCCTTTGAGGCCGACCTGCTGCGGCAGGTTGGTGCCGAACCCGGTGGCGATCACGACGGCCTGCGCCGTCAGCGGCGGCCGCTCGGGCCCGAACCCGACCTGCGCGACAGCATCGGTCACGGTCAGCGTCCGGGCCCGCACGCCGCAGCGGTACTCCGCGCCGGCGGCGGCCGCCGTCTCCGCCAGCGCGGCGTCGAATGTCCGCCGGCTGACGACGTAGGCCAAGGGGGTGGCGGGGTCATACCGGAACCGGCGGCCGGAAGGGGTCACGAACGTCAGCGGGCCCAGCGAGGCGAGGATCGGCTCGCGCGGCAATGCGAGGGCGTCGAACGCCTCGGTGCCGATGATGCCGGTGCAGTTGACGAACTCCCCGGCGGCGGCGTGCTCCTCGAGGACGAGGGTGCGCAGGCCCCGCTGGGCCAGCCGCGCGGCGCAGACACTGCCCGACGGCCCGGCGCCGATCACGATCACGTCGTAGTCGAGCGAGGGCATGGGGGTTACCCCGGGGGCCAGCGCATCGGCCGGCCGCCCAGCACGTGCAGGTGGAGGTGGAACACGGTCTGCCCGCCGTGCGCGTTGCAGTTGATCACCAACCGATAACCCGACTCGGCGATGGACTGCTCGCGGGCCAGCCGATTGGCCGCGACGATCAGCCGGCCGACCAATGCGGCGTCGGGATCGGTCAGGTCGGAGACGCGGTCGAGGTGCCGCTTCGGGATGACGACCAGGTGGACGGGGGCCTGCGGGCGGATGTCGTGGAACGCCAGCAGCGTGTCGTCCTCGTAGGCCACGCGGGCCGGCATCGTCTTGGCGGCGATCCCGCAGAAAAGGCAATCGGCGGCGGTCATGACGAGGCCCACCCCTCGGCCATCGCCACCCGCCGGGCGATCGGCGGGTGATCGTACCAGCACCACTCGACCCAGCGGCTGACCTCGGGCTCCGCCAAATTCTGCCGCTGGAGCTTGCGCATCGCGGCGATGAACGCGGCAGGGGCACGCGTCACCTCCAGCGCGAATCGATCGGCGGCGCGCTCGAACCGCCGCGAGAGGCCCTTTTGGAGCGGCCCCCAGGCCACCTCGAGGGTGCTCAGCACGGCGGCGATGACGGGGAGTGCGGCGAGCGCCGTCGGGCCGGCGATGCCGAACGACGCCAGGCCGCGCGGCAGCCACCGCGCGACGAGCCAGAAACTGGCGCTGGCCGTCAGGGCGCCGAGCATCAGCAGCCGCGGCAGATGCCGCAGCCGGTGATGGCCGATCTCGTGCGCGACGATCGTCTCGATCTCCTCGGGGGCGTAGTCGTGCATCAAGGTGTCGGTCAGGAGGATGCGCCGCGTCGCGCCGAGGCCGCAGAGGCAGGCGTTCGCCTTCGCCGTCTGCCGGCTGAAGTCAATCTCGTAGATCCCGGCGGCCGCCAGACCGCAGCGCTCGGTCAGCGCCCGCAGGCGGGCGGCGAGCGTCGCATTGTCGAGGGGGCGCTGCCGGTAGAACAGCGGCAGCAGCACGACCGGCATCCACTGGGTCAAGACCACGGACCAGCCCACCCACGCGGCGGCCGCCCACCCCCACCAGTACCGGGGGCTGGCCCGAAGGAGGGCCGACAACCCGATGGCGATCGCGACGAGCATCACGCCGCCGATGGTCTGGGTCTTCAGCCATCGCCACGCCCACGCGCCGAGGCGTTCCCGCGACAACCCCATCGTCTGCTCCAAGCGGTAGCCGCGATCCCACGCCAGCGGCAGCAGCAGCCCCGTCCCCGGCAGCGCCAGCCCCGTCACGTAGACGGCGACGGCCCACGGCCACGGCGTCCAGCCGGCGAGGCGTGCGCCCCACGCCTGGGCGAGACCCGAGGCCGGCAGCCCCCACAGGTACGCCAGCTCGACGCCCAGCGCGGCGAGCGCCGCGCGGCGGCTCCGACGAGCGTACTCGCGCGCGTCAGGCATGCGGCTCGCGCCCGTCGCCGCCGGACAGCTGCTCGAGGATCCCGCGCAGCTGCTGCTCGCTGATCGCCGACGACGCCACCAACTGCAGGCCGACCCAGAACAGCCGCCGCGGGTCGCGGGGCTTCGACGGCAGCTCGCGGACCCAGCGCACGTCGCCGCGCACGGTGATCGTCCCCAGGGGCGGCGCGCACTGCAGCCGCAGCTCGACCGCCGTCCCGGGGAGCAGTTTTTCTGGGAGCAGGATCCCGACGCCGCCGAGACTTACGTCGCGCGTCACCCCGCCCCCGGTCATCCCGCCTCCGGCGGGCCGTTCGGCGGCGGCGGCCTGGTGCGCGGGCGTCGGCGGAGGGGCCACCACGCGGTAGACCAGGGGGATAGCCGCGTCGTGGCGGGGATGCTGGCGGCGGTTGCGCACGGAGCCATGCCAGAGCCGCCGCACCCAGGCCATCGGCGGCCGGGTGCGCTCCGCCCGTCGCTCCTCGCGGACGAGCAGGGTGAGGATGGCCGTCGGCACGGCGACGAGGAGGAGGGCCCCCAGCCAGATCATGAGCGCCGGCTTCCCGTGCCGTCGAGGTAGCCGTCCAGCGGGTCCACCGGGACGCCGCGGAGCCGGATCTCGAAGTGGAGGTGCGGTTGGATGGCGCGGAACCGGGCGTTGCCGGTCTTCCCGACGAGGCCGATCGGCTGACCTTGGCGGACGAATTGGCCGTCGGCGACGAGGATCCTCGACAGGTGCCCGTACAGCGTCGTGCAGCCGTCCACGTGATGGACTTCCAGGTAATGCCCCATCCCGTCGTGCTTGCGGCCGTCGCGGACCACGCCCGACTTGGCGGCCGCCACCGGGGTGCCGATGGGCGCGGCCAGGTCAATCCCGTTGTGCGAGCGGCCGGCGCGGCGATGGCTGCCGAACATCCCGTCGCCGTACCCGTCGCGCCGGAGGGCGTAGTGGGCGGGGTCGCCGAGCGGCCAGGCGAACGTCGGCTCGTGGCACGCCTGCTGCCATCGGTGCCACAGCGGCGCGGCGGCGGCCGTCGCCAGCGGGATCACGGCCAGCACCGGCAGGAGGACGATCACTGAGAGACGCATGGTCAGCCGAGCCGCTCCGTCAGCCAGCGACCGAGCTCGTCGAGCACCTCGCGACGGCCGGTCTCGTTGAACAGCTCGTGATACCACCCATCGTAAACGTGCAGTGCGCTGCCCGGCGCCGTCACCTGCGCGGCGAACGCCCGCGTGGCGGCGGCGCTCACCAACCGATCGTCACCCGCCTGCAGGAGGAGGCAGGGGACCGCCAGCGCGGCGGCGCGGCGGCGGACCTCGGCCATTCCTCGCCGGACCGCCCGGTAGCCGCCGAGGGTGACGTCGCGATGCACCAAGGGATCGCTTCGGTACGCGGCGACGACGGCCGGGTCGTGGCTGAGCCAGTCCGGATGGACCCCATTGGGCACCGCGAGGGTCGGCCAGATCCCGCCGAGCGCGGCCGCCAGCCACCGCTTGATCATCGGGGGCGGCACCGCCAAGTCGAGGGCCGGGGAAGAGGCGGCGACGGCGCGCACCGTGCGCGGATGGTTGAGGGCGTAGGCGAGGACGAGGAGGCCGCCGAGGCTGTGGCCGATGAGGACGATCGGCAACGCCGGGGCGTGGGCCTGCGCCCGGGCGACGAGACGATCCACGTCATCGAGCAGTTCATCGAGTGATTGGCAATGCCCCCGCCGTCCTCCCGACCGTCCGTGGCCCCGGTAATCCAGCGCCCACGCATGCATCCGACGAGCGTTGAGCGCGTCGGCCACGTGGCGGTACCGTCCCGAATGCTCTCCCAACCCGTGGACGAGGAGGCCGTGGGCCCGGGCTGCGTCCACCGTCTGCGCCCAGTACCACAGCGAGACTCCTCCCCTTCCCACGAGTGTGCCGTCGTGCCGCTGCACGTTCCTCCTGGCGATGACGCGCTGCGTCTCGGTGCTCAGGGCCTCGGGGAGAGAGCCCGTACTTTTGAAGTGAGCTATTATAACAGATGATTCGCGGACTGCCCAGCCGGGGCCGCGTACATCGCGTCAATCCGCGCGGCGTACCGCTGGGCGATGACCCGCCGTCGGACCTTCAGCGTCGGCGTCAGCTCCCCCGCCTCCTGCGAGAACGGGGCCTCCAGCAGCGCGAACCGCTTGATCTGCTCGAAGGGGGCCTGGTCCCGCTGCAGGGCGCGGAGCTTCGCCTCATACCACGCGGTGACCTGCGGGTGCCGCACCAGCGCGGCGGGATCCCGGGTGTCGAGGCCCGCCTGCGCGGCGTGGTCCGCCAGCGCCGACAGGTTCGGGACGAGCAGCGCCGTCAGGTACGGGCGCCGGTCGCCGAGGACGACGGCGTCGGCGATGGCCGGGTCGCTCTTGAGGCGCTGCTCGACGGCGGCCGGCGGGATCTTCTTGCCGCCCGCCGTGACGATGAGCTCCTTCTTCCGGTCGGTGATGGCGAGGAAGCCGTCGGCATCCAGGTGCCCGATGTCGCCGGTGTGGAACCACCCGTCCGGCTCCAGCACCTCGCAGGTGGCGGCCGGGTTCCGGTAGTAACCGGGCATGATGTGCGGCCCGCGCGTGAGGATCTCCCCGTCGTCGGCCAGACGCACCTCGACGCCGGGGATCGGCCGGCCGACCGTGCCGAATCGCAGCGCCGTCGGCGTGTTGCACGCGATGACCGGCGACGTCTCCGTCAGGCCGTAGCCCTCGAGGATGAGGATGCCGGCCCCGTAGAAAAACTCCGCCAGCTCTCGGGCCAGCGGGGCGCCGCCGGAGATGAAGAAGCGCAGGCGGCCGCCCAGGCGCGCGCGGAGCTTCCGGAACACCAGATGATCCGCGAGGGCGCGCTGGAGGGCCAACGCCGGGCTGAGGGACCGCGAGGCGGCGTGATGCTCCGCCACGCGGCGCCCGACGGTGGTCGCCCACGCGAAGACCGCGCGCTTCACGGGACTGCCGCGCTGGACCGTCTCCAGCACCCGCGCGTGCAGTTTCTCGTAGAAGCGCGGCACCGCGCAGACGACCGTCGGGCGGACCTCGGGGAGATTCGCCGCGACCGCCTCCAGCGATTCGGCGTACGCGATCGCCCCGCCGACGTAGAGGATGAAGTAGTAGCCGGCCATCCGCTCGAACACGTGCGAGAGCGGCAGGAACGAGAGGGTGTGGTCCTGCTCGGTGACCGGGATGACCTGCGCGCAGGCGCGGCAGTTCGACAGGAAGTTGTCGTGCGTCAGCATCACCCCCTTCGGCGGGCCGGTCGTCCCCGAGGTGTAGACGAGCGAGGCGAGGGCCGACGGCGCGAGGGCGGCGACGCGGCCGAAGAAGGCCGGCGCGCCGGCGCGGCTGGAGCGGCCGAGCCCGAGCAGCTCGCCGTACCACGCCACGCCGCGCGGGAAGACGCCGAACGGCCGCGGCTCGATCTGGATGACGTGGGCCAGGGCCGGGAGCGTCGGGCGGATCGTCTCGATCGTGTCCGCGTGCCGATCGATCGAGACGATCACGACCGACGCGGCGGAGTCGGTGAGGATATGCGCGATCTCCGGGGCCGCGAGCGTCGTGTAGATCGGGACGGTGACGGCGCCGATCGAGAGCGCGGCGAGGTCGGCGACGGCCCACTCGGGGCGGTTCTCGGAGAGGATCGCCACGCGGTCGCCCGGCCGGACGCCGAGGTCGAGGAGACTCAGGCCGAGCGCCTGCACGTCGTCGGCCATCGCGGCCCAGCTGACCGGCTCCCACGCCCCGCGGCGCTTGGCCCAGCCGAACGCCCGCGCGCCGTAGCGGCGGGCCTGGTGGAAGAACAGCGCCGGGATCGTCTCCGGCATCATCCCCTCCGTCATCGCGCGTGTCTCCCTGGCTTCGGCGTGGGCCCACCGAGCACCGCTCGGCCCGGCCCAGCGCGCCGGGCCTTCGCTGCGCGAGGATCGCGGTTGCTCTCCCGCTCCGGTTGATCAAATCCTGGTGGAGGCGGGAACCATGCCCGCAACACGCGACCTCGAGCTGCTCGGTTGGGCCCACGCCTCGCCAGCGAGGTACCTGCAGGTCTCGCATGTTCCGAGCGAGGGAGGGCGGCGGCGCGGGGACTCGCGCAGGCCGAGCGGGCATGGTGTCCCGAGCCGGAGGCGAGGGACGAGCGAGGCCGAGCGGTAGGACCAAATGGCCCGCTGGGCCATTTGAGTCCGTCCCCGCGCGCCGCCCTCCCAAAGCGAGGTCCCATCAGCGGTCCTGGAATTTCGGCTGACGCTTCTCGAGGAACGCGCGGACCCCCTCGCGCATGTCCTGCGTCTCGCAGACCGTCCCGAACAATTTCGACTCCAGCGCCAACCCCTCGGCCAGCGGCCGCGTCATCCCCTCGCGGACCGCCTGCATGATGGCCGTGATCGCCACGCGCCCTTTCGAGGCGATCTTCTTGGCCAACCCCTGCGCCTGCCGGAGGACCTCGCCGTCCCGCACCGCGCGGTTGACGAGCCCGATCTGCTGGGCGACCGTCCCGGTAATGAGGTCCCCCGTCAGACACAGCTCCAGCGCGCGGGCCGTCCCGACGAGGCGCGGCAGCCGCTGCGTGCCGCCGAAGCCGGGGATGATGCCGAGGTTGATCTCCGGCTGGGCGATTCGCACCCGCTCACCGATGATCCGCAGGTGGCAGGCGAGCGCCAGCTCGGTGCCGCCGCCCAGGCAGTGGCCGGTGATCGCCGCGATGACCGGCACCGGCATCGCCGCGATCTTGTCGAACACCCCCTGCCCCAGTCGGGCGGCCCGCTCGCCGTCGGCCGCCCCCTGCAGGGTCGCGATCTCCTTGACGTCGGCCCCGGCGATGAAGAAGGTGCCGGTGCCGGCGATGACGACCGCCTTCACGGCCGGGGCGGCGGCCAGCCGGTCGAGCGCCGCGTTGAGCTCCGTCATGACCGGCGTCGAGAGGACGTTGGCGGGGGGATGATTGATGACGAGGGTGGCCACCCCCTCCTCGGTGGTGACCGTGATCGCAGGGCCGTCAGGCATCGAACGCTCCTTGTGCTGAGAACCGATTATTGGATCGTGCCATTTTGCAAGATCTGCCGTTGACGCGCATCGTCCTTCGACGTCGCCGTCGGCGTCGTCCACTGCGCGGGGTTGGTCCCACCGAACGTGTAGCGCCAATGCGACGACTGGTCGGCGTTCGCCGGCACCATCGCCTGCGGGACCTGGGCCACTGTCGTGGGGTAGGCGTTCCACGTCTCGTGGTACGCCAGCGCCGCCTGCCGCAGCGTCTGCAGGTAGCTGTCGGCCTCGCGGTTCCGCGCCTGTTGGATAGTCTGGGTGTAGCTGATGACCCCCACCGTCGCCAGGATCCCGATCACGACGACGGCGACCAGGAGCTCCATCAGCGTGAACCCGCGCACGGCGCGGCTACGGGTACTCAAAGAATCCCCGCTTCGTCGTGACGCCGCGCAGCCCGGCGGCCACCATCTGCCGCAGCCGGTAGGCCGGGTGGAACCGCGGCCCCAGCTCCCGCGCGAATTGCTCCAGCCCGGCGAGCACCGTGTCGAGCCCCACGCGGTCGGCATAGTGGAGGATGCCGCCGTCGGCCATCGGATAGCCCAGCCCCGCGACGACCGCCAGGTCAATGTCCGCCGCGGTGGAGATCCCCTCCTGCAAGGTGAGAATGGCTTCGTTGACCATCCCGAACATCAAGCGCTCCGGCGAGAATCTCCTCGCTGCCGACGGCGCCGCGATCATCTGCGCCAGCGCGTCGTCCGCCGTCCCCGCCCGCCCATGCTGTGTGGCGGGATCGCTCGTCTCCGCGTAGCGGTAGAACCCCGCCCCGTTCTTGCGCCCGAACCGCTTGGCCGTCAGCAGCGACGTCCAGAGCACCGCCGGCCGCATCCGCTCGCCGTACCCTTCGAGCAGCACCCGGCCCGCCTCCGCACAGACGTCGAGCCCCAGCGCGTCCACCAGCGTGAACGGGCCCATCGGCCAGCCGGCCGCCGTCATCGCCGACTCGATCGCTGGCATCGCCGCCGCCCCCTCCTGCAGGCAGAACACCGCCTCGTTGAGGTACGGCATGAGGAGCCGGTTGACGAGGAAGCCGGGGCACTCGTTGACGCGGATCGGCACTTTGCGCAGCCCCTCGGCGAAGGCGGTGGCGTCCTCGACGGTCTCCGGTCCGGTCAGCACGCCGGGGATCACCTCGACGAGCTTCATGACGTGGGCCGGGAAGAAGAAATGGAGGCCGATCACCCGCTCCGGGCGCTGCGTCGCCGCCCCGAGCGCGGAGATCGAGAGGGCCGAGGTGTTGGAGGCCAGGATCGCGGTGGGGGGGCAGACGGCGTCGAGCTCGGTGAACACCTGGCGTTTGATCTCGAGCCGCTCCGGCACCGCCTCGATGACGAGGTCCACGTCCTTGAACGCCGCCAGGTCGGTCGTCCCGGTGATCAGCGCCATCTTCGCCTCGAGGTCCTGCGGGGACATCTTCCCCTTGTCCACGCGGCCCTGGTAGATGGCGCGGGCGGTGGCGAGCGCCTTGTCCACGAGCGGCTGCGACATCTCCTTGAGGACGACCGGCATCCCGCTGTAGGAGATCACCTGGGCGATCCCCGCGCCCATCGTCCCGCCGCCGACGACGCCCACCTTATAGATGTACATCGCTCAGCCCCTCTCGAGGACGATGGCGCCGCCCTGGCCGCCGCCGACGCACATCGTCGCCAGCCCCAGCGACAGGTTGCGCCGCTTCATCTCATGCAGCAGCGTCACGACGAGCCGCGTCCCGGTCGCCCCGACCGGGTGCCCGAGCGCGATCGCCCCGCCGTTGACGTTCAGGATCTCGCGATTGAGCCCCAGCGCCTGCTCGACGGCGATCACCTGCGCGGCGAACGCCTCGTTGAGCTCGATCAGTTGGATGTCCTTGAGGGTCACGCCGGCCTGCTTCAACGCCTTCGGCACCGCCTCGACGGGGCCGATCCCCATTCGCTGCGGCTCCACCCCGGCGAACGCGATCGCGCGGATTGTCCCCAGCGGCGTGTAGCCGAGCGACTTCGCGCGCGCCGCCGACATCACGAGCACCACCGCCGCGCCGTCGCTGATCGGGCAGGCGTTGCCCGGCGTCACCGAGCCGCCGGTTTTCTTGAACACCGCCGGGTACTGCGCCAGAATCGCCTCGGTCAGCCCCGCGTTGATCCCCTCGTCCTGCGTCATCGTCTCCGGCGGCAGCTCGCGCCCGTACGCCCGCTTCGGGATCGAGACCGGCACGGTCTCCTCCTTGAACTTCCCCTCCCGCGTGGCGCGGAACGCCCGCTGGTGCGACAGCACGGCGAACTGGTCCTGCGCCTGCCGCGTGATCGTGAATTCCTCAACGAGGTTCTCCGCTGTCTCCCCCATGATTTGGTTGCAGACCGGGTCGGTCAGCCCTTCCCACAGGGAATCCACCATCACCGAGTCCCTCAGGTGCTTGCCGAACCGCAGATCGCGCGAGACGTACGGCGCCTGGCTCATGGATTCCGTCCCGCCGGCGATCTGCACGTCGGCGACCCCCGCCTGCACATGCAGCCAGGCGCTGTGGATCGCCTGCAGTCCGGAGGCGCAGTTGCGCTGGACGGTGAACGCGGGCACCTCCTTCGGGATGCCGGCGCGCAGGCCGATGACGCGTGCGACGTTCGGCGCGTCGGAGGTCTGGACCACGCAGCCGAAGATGACGTGCTCGACCAACTTCGGGTCGAGCGTCGTACGGGCGAGCAGCGCCTTCGTCACCAACTCCCCCAGCTTCGCGCCGGGAAACTCCTTCAGCGCGCCGCCCAGCGTCCCCTGCGGCGTCCGCACGCCGGCGACAATGACCGTCTCCGTAGGCATGGTCCGTCCTCTCCGAGTTAGAGCGCCACGAGCGCTTTGATCTGCGGCAGGAACCGCTCCGCCTCGTCCTCGCCGCGGCGGATGAGCGCCTCCACGCTGTAGAACTCGTACCAATTGACGCGCGGGATCGTCGGGTGCAGCGCCACGTCCGCCTGCTGGCAGCCGTGCTCCGCTAAGATGTACTCCATCGCCTGCATCGAGTGCATGATGACGTCCAGGATCTTCGGCTCGACGGCCTCCGCCACCCGGCGGCCGAGGCGGCGCCACCAGCGCGCCCAGTGTCCGGTCGTGGCGGCGTCGCGCGCGGCCTCCTCGGCGGCCAGTTCTTCGTAGCGGCGATGGATGTCCTCGGGGCTGGGGAGCGTATTGACCGCGATCACCTTGGTGACGCCCATGTTGAGCAGGACGTCCACCGGGACCGGGTCGAGGATCCCCCCGTCAATCATATCGCGCCCCTCCACCCGGTACGGGACGAAGATCGCCGGGATGGAGATCGAGGCGCGGACGGCGTCCACGACCGAGCCCTCGTCGAAGACGGCCAACCGGCGGTGGGCGTAGTCGCACCCGGTCACGCGCAGGGGAACGGCCAGGTCGCGGAACGTGCGGTCGCCGAGGTAGTGGTGCAGGAGCTTGACGACCCGCCGGCCGGTGATGAACCCGTACAGGGGGAGGAACACGATGTCGGGGGCGAACAGTCCGAGGGTCCGCCACTGTCCCTTGAACCGCATCGCCACCGCTTCCAGCTGCGTCGACGTCATTCCCGACGTCCAGAACGCACCGATGAGCGCCCCGATCGAGGAGCCGGCGATGACGTCCACCGGGATCCCTTCCCGCTCCAGCACTCGCAGGACGCCGATGTGGGCCAGCCCCAGCGCCGCGCCGGACCCCAGCGCCAGCCCGACGCGGACGCCGCCGACCTCGCGCGCCAGCCGGCGCACCGCCTTCGCGTAGACATCGTCGGGATCCACCGCGATGACCGGCCGGCCCTGCTCGACCGGGGGACAGCCCGCCTGCGGGAGCGTGGCGTGCACCTTGTGCTGCATGAGGGCCTCGAGCGCCTCCGGCGGGCCGCCGCCCCCATGCTCGTGGACGAGCAGCCGGACCCGCGCATCGGCCGTCGGCAATGTGCGGCGGAGCTCGCTCAAGAGCTCCCGCGTGGCGGCCAGGTGCTCCGGTGCCGTGTCGGTCACGAGGTGGACCACGTCGGCCTGGAGCAGCGCCTTGAACACGGTCCGGTCCATCTCGCGGGGGAGGTCCACCACGACGTAGTGGAACTCCTGGGCCAGGAACGCCAGCAGCGGGGCGATCTGGGTGACGTCGGAGAGGGCGCGCGGGTCGTGGGCCACGCTGAGCGAGGCCAGCCCGCCGGGATACAGGACGATCGCCCGCTGGACCCGCTCCGGGTCGAACACCGCCCCGCGCAGCCCCATCGCCTGCGGTTGGGTCGGCCCGCCGAGCCGCGCCGCGATCTCCGTCCCGGCGGGGCTCATGTCCACGAGGATCACCCGCTTGGCCGTCTCCCGCTGGAGCGAGTAGGCGAGGTTGATGGCGTACGAGGTCCGCCCCACCCCGCGGGCGGCGCTGTAGATGGAGAGGATCGTCGCCTCGAAGACCTGCCGGGTCCGCGCCTGCCGCTTCTGGCTCAGCCGCCGCGAGAGGGTGCGGCTGACGTGGAGCGCCATCGACGGGATCTCTTTCAGGAGCGTGTCGAAGTCGGCCTGGCGGATCTTCAGGAGGATGCAGTCGTTGACCGCCTTGACGGTGACGGTGTGCGGCTGCTGGGTGAGGAGCGAGATGACGCCGAAGTAGTCGCCGCGGTGGACGTACTCGAGCGTCTCGTCCTGCTGGGCGGCGCTCCGTGTGAAGATGCGCGCCCGGCCGGTGACGACGACGTAGAGGGCGTCGGGGGGGTCCCCCTCCGCGTAGACGATCTCGTCCTTGCCGACGTCCATCAGCCGGGCCCGCTCGGCGACGAGCCCCAACTCCGGCTCCGTCAGCCCGGCAAAGAGCGGCAATTGCTTGAGGATCAGCCGTTTATTGACGGCAGGCGAGGGGACGTCCCCGGACGCGGCCATATCCTATTGACATACCATAGCTGCACGGCCCACGCAACCGCCCCGCGTCGGCGGTCGGGCCGTCCCGTACGCTAGTACCCCAACGACTTCAGGGCCTGCGGGCGCCCGCGCCAGTCGGGCCAGACTTTGACCCAGAGGTCGAGGTAGACCGGCTGGCCCACCAGCGCCTCCAGCGCGGTCCGCGCCGCGGTGCCAATCGCCTTCAGCCGCGCGCCGTGCGCGCCGACGACGATCGCCTTCTGCGTCGGGCGCTCGACGATGAGCGTGGCGCGGACGTAGAGCTTCGGGGTCGAGGGGCCGCGCCGCTCGTGGCCGTGCACGCGGCGGTACGTCCGCTGGCGGCGGACGACCCAGTCGTCAATCTGTACCGCGAGGGCGTGCGGCAATTCCTGGCGGATGACCAAGAGCGCCTGCTCGCGGATCAACTCCGAGGCGAGGAAGCGCATCGAGCGGTCGGTGAGCTGGTCGGCGGGAAAGTGGGCGCGGTCCGCCGGCAGGCGCGCGACGATGGCGGCCAGCACGCGGTCCACGCCGTCGCCGCTCGCCGCGGCCAGCGGGACAATCTCGTCGAACACGTCGAGCGCCGCGGCCTCCGCGATGTGCGGCAGGAGCTTCGGCTTGGCGACCGTGTCAATCTTGTTGATCGCCAGCAGGCGCGCCGGGCGGGCGCCGCGCGGCAGTTCGGCAATCAGGCGCCGGTCGTCCTCGGTGAACCCGCGGTTGGCCGCGGTGACGACGACGAGGACGTCGGCCTCGGCCCACGTCTGGCGCGCGACCCGGTGCAGCCGCTGGTCCAGCAGCGTCTCGGTCGTCCCGAAGCCGGGCGTGTCGAGGAACAGGATCTGGGCCTCGGGCCGTGTCAGCACGCCGAGAAGCCGGTCGCGCGTCGTGCCGGGCCGCGGCGAGACGATCGCCAGCTTCTGGCCGAGGAGGGCGTTGAGCAAGGTGGACTTGCCGACGTTGGGCCGGCCGAGGATCACCGCCGTCCCGCACCGGAAGGTCGCCAGCGTCGTCACGATTTCACGCGCCGGCTGTGTTGGTGGAGCCATTCCGCGACATCCTGGACGGTGACCTCGTGGGCCACGATCTGCAAGATGAGCCGCACCTTGGCGTCCTGAGACGCCACGACCTGATAGCCGTTGAGTTTCAGGAGTGTCCGCGCGCCCGCCAGGGCCATCCGTTTGTTCCCGTCCACGAACGGATGGCTTCTGGCGATCGATTCGGCCAGGGCGGCGGCCTTCTCAAAAATGGAGGGATAGAGATCGTCGCCACCGAAGGTCGCCAGGGGACGGGCGAGGGCCGCCCGCAGGAGTCCTTCGTCGCGGACCCCGCCACCCCCGCCAGTCTCCTCGATAACGCGACGGTAAAGCCACAGGGCCTGCCGATAGCCCAGCGAATTCACTGCGCGAGCCGCTTCAGGGCGGGACGATCCTCTTTGATCACGTCATCCACGACCCGCCGATACGCCGGCGTCACCACGTCGTGGGCCAGCGACGCGCCGAGCAAATCAATGGCCTCCTCCAAGAGCTTGGCCTGGGGAATCTTCGTCTGCGCCGACCACCCCCGCAGCCGCTTCACGCGCTGCGCATCCAACATCGTCGAGTATTTGACCTGCATGGGATTTCCCTCCTATCCAGAATATACCTGATAAATCATGGTCTGTCAAGCCATTCCTGGAAACCTGGGGCGCTTCAGGAAGAACGTTTAGTGGTTGTCGGGGTCGAGCGAGGCGGCCGAGAGGCCGGCGAGGTCGGGGAACTCTGAGGCGGTGAGGCCAGCGGGGAGCGGGGACTGGCCGAGGGTGTCGTGGACCGCGTGCAACTGCCGGACGAGGGATTGGACGTCCTGTTGGCTCGCCGTGGTGACGGTCTTCGACGAGGTGGCGCCGGCCAAACCCATGAGGGCCAGCTCGCCGGCGCGGCGTCGGGCGTCGGCCAACTGTGTCCGGAGGGTCTGAAGCCGCTCCTGCGTCCGGCGGAGGTCCGCGGCCGCCTGCTGCCATCGCTGCAGGGCGTCGCGCTCCTTCGCCAGCGCGGTGAGGACCGCGCCCCACGCCGCGGTCAACGACGCGGCGCTGCTCGACCGCTTCCACGCCGGGGCGCGCCACCACGTCCACCAGGCATTCAAATAGCGCTGGAGAGATGCCTGCGACGCCGCGTGCGCCGCCGTCCAGGCCGACGCCGCGCGGTCCTGCGCCTGCTGGGCCGCATCGGCCGACTGCTGGGCGAGGGCGAGCTCCGTCGTGAGCCGGGTGACGGCCTGCTGGGCCACCACGAGCGCGCTCGGCAGCGGCGCCGGCGGCGCGAGCGGCGTCGCCTCCGCGACTCGGCGCGCGGCGTCGGTCCCGACGAAGCCGGCGCCGAGCTGGCCTTTGAACGCGGGATTCAGGAGCGCCGGGTCGGTCGCAAACGAGCGGACGAAGGTGACGATCCGCTGGCTGTTCCAGTCGGGGTGGGCGGCGGCGACCCGCGCCAGCACCCCGGCGACGAACGGCGCGGCGAACGACGTGCCGCTGGCGGTCGTCGTCCCGCCGCCGAACGCCGTCGTGGTCACCGCCAACCCCGGCGCGCTGAAGTCCACCCACGAGCCATAGCTGGAGAACCAGGCCTTGACGCCGCGATCATCGGTGGCGGCCACCGCCACGACGGACGGGTAGGCGGCCGGATAATTCGGGAGGTTCGCGCCGTCGTTCCCCGCTGCGGCGACGAGGAGGACATCGCGGGCCGCGGCCCGCTGGACCGCCTCCGCCAGCGCCTGCGACGGGAACCAACTGCCGAAGCTCATGGTGATGACGCGGGCGCCGTGCTGGACGGCGTAGCCGATCGCCTCGATGATGGCGGCGGTCGAGAGGGACGGCCCGGGCCCGACGCGCAGCGGCATGATCGTGACGCCGTCGGCGGCCCCGGCCACGATGCGTCCCGCCACCGCCGTCCCGTGCGCCCCGCTGCCGGCGTTCCCCGTCGGGTCGCCGTCACGATCGTAGAAGTCATAACCGTGCACGTCGTCCACGTAGCCGTCGCCGTCGTCATCCACCCCGTTGCCGGCGATCTCGCCGGGATTCGTCCAGAGCCGGCCGGTGAACGCTGAGTGGGTCAGGTCCAGGCCGGTGTCGAGCACGGCGACGACCGCGCCGGGGGCCGCGCCCGAGACGCTGAGGGGATCCGACGACCCGCCGAACGCCTGCACGCGGTAGTTCGGCTCGGCGTACTGGACGGCGGGATGCTGGGCGAGTCGGGTGAGGGCGGTCGGGACCGGCAGCTCGTCATCGAAGGTGATCAGGTAGGTCGCCGGAGCGATCTCCTGCGCCACTTTTCCTCGCACCGCCTCCGCCACCTGCACGACCGCTTCCGCCGACGTGCCGTCGTGGACCCGCACGATCGCCTGGCCCGGCCAGTAGTCGGCGGCGGCCGGCGCCGCGACGGCGGACGCCGCGCCGAGGCCGACGACGGCGAGGATCACCAGACTGAGCGACAGGACGCGGTGGGTCATCAGGCGGTGGCCGTGGTGGAGCGCGGCGGCTCGGGGAGGTCGTCGGCCAGCGTGTAGGCGACCGCCGACGGCGCGAACGCCGCGTCGAACTCGTAGACGCCGCGGAAATCGTCGAGCGAATCGCGGTCGGTCTTGCTGAGGACCCGGTGCTCGACCAGCGCGAAGACGATGTGGCCGAAGTCCTCCGTCGCGCGGAGCCCCCAGTGCTCGAAGACGGCGCGGCTCATCGGCCCGAACTGGTCGAGGGCGTACTGGCGGATGCCGGTCACCAGCTCCCGCCCGGTCACGTGCCGCGGCTCCGACAGCGCGGCGACGGTGAAGTGGAGCGCCGCCAGGGTAAAGAGGTACGCCTCCGGCCGGTAGCGGCGGTCGGCGGCGCAGATTTTCCCGATCGTCTGGAACAGTTCTTTGGAGGTGTCTACCATCGCACGCGCCCTAGGCCGAAGGTGATCCCGAGCATGGACTTCGCGTCCATGATCCGTCCGTCCCGCACCATCCGCAGCGCCTGGGCCGCCGTCACGATGCGCGGGGTGATCAATTCATCCTGATCTTTCGCCGGCGGGTGGGCCAGCGGCGTCAGCCCCTCGGCCCGGTAGAGGGACATCTCCTCGGTGGAGACCCCCGGCGCCGGGAAGAACCGGCAGAGAAAAGTATAGCGCGCCGCCTGGTAGCCGATCTCCTCGGCCAGCTCCCGGCGGCAGCAGGCGAGGACTCCTTCCCTTGGCTCCGTCGTCCCGGCCGGGATTTCGTAGATGAACCGCTCGATCGCGGCGCGGAACTGCCGGATGAGGACGACCCGCGGGCCCGGCAGGAGCGGCAGGAGGACCACCGACTTCGGGTGGTGGATCACCTCCCGGCGGCGCACCACCCGGAACGGCCGACCACGCGCACGCATGAGCGCAGGCAGTATACTCCGTCGGAACGGATTTGACAAGCCGGCGCGGCCGCTCGTATAATGCCGTCACCACTCGACGCGCACTCCACCATGACCGACGCCTGGCTCCTGACGTTTCTGTCCCCGATGGCCCGCGCCGCCTTCTATCTGCTGGCGGCGGTCACGCTGGCCGGCGCCCTCGGCGTCACCCTCACCCGCAACCTCTTTCACAGCGCCCTCTGGCTGGCCGTCACCCTGTTGGGGGTGGCCGGCCTCTACCTTTATCTGGGCGCGGAGTTCCTGGCGGTCGTCCAGGTGCTGATCTATGTCGGGGCGATCCTCGTCCTCCTCCTGTTCGGCGTGATGCTGACCGCCCGCATCGCCGACCCGGCCGTCCCGGCCCTGAACCGGCAGGCGCTGCTGGCCGCGCTCGCCGCCCTCGGCGCCGCCTGGGCGCTCCGTCTGGCGATCCGCCAAGCCGCCGCCCTGCCGGCCGGGCCGCCGGCCCCCGTTCCGCTGACGACGCTGGGGCGCGGCCTCGTGACCACCTACGTCCTCCCGTTCGAGGTGCTCTCGCTTATCCTGATCGGCGCCCTCGTCGGGGCGGTGGTCATTGCCCGGCCCGAGCGCCGCCGCTGACATGGTCCCCCTCGCGCACGTCCTCCTGGTCGGCGTCGGGTTGTTCGCCATCGGCCTCTTCGGCGCGCTCAGCCGCCGCAACGCCATCGGCATCCTGATGGCCGTCGAGCTGACGCTGAACGCCACCGCCCTCAACCTCGTCGCCTTCAACACCTACCTCGGCACCGGGGGGACGGCCGGCCGCGACGCCGCGCTGGGGCAGACCGTCGCCCTCTTCGTCATCGGGATCGCCGCCGCCGGGGCGATCGTCGGGCTGGCCCTCGTCCTGGCGGTCTACCGCCAGCAACGGACGATCTCCGCCGACGAGATCCATCTCCTGAAGGGGTGACGATGCCGACGCTGTTGTGGATCCCCGCGCTCCCGCTGGCCGCCTTCCTCATCAACATTCTCGTCGGGCGTCGGCTCGGCGCCGCCAGCGCGTGGGTCTCGGTGGCGGCGATCGCCGGGGCGGCGACCCTCAGTGTCCGGATATTTCTCGCCGTCGCCGCCGGCCACGCCATCGGCGTCACCTGGTCGTGGCTGCCGCTGGCGGGCGACACCTTCCGGCTGGGGCTCGTCGCCGACCCGATGAGCGCGACGATGCTGCTGGTCGTCACCGGCATCGGGTCGCTCATCACCCTCTACTCGATCGGCTACATGCACGGCGACCCGCGCTACTCCCGCTTCTTCGCCTATCTCTCGCTGTTCACCGCCGCGATGCTCCTGCTCCTGTTGGCCGATCACTTCCTGCTCCTGTTCATCGGCTGGGAGCTCGTCGGGCTCTGCTCGTATCTGCTGATCAGTTTCTGGTTCGAGAAACCGGCCGCCGCCAACGCCGGCAAGAAGGCGTTCCTGACGACGCGGCTCGGCGACGCCGGGCTCCTGCTGGGCCTCTTCCTCCTCTTCACGACGACCGGGACGCTCCGCTTCTCCGACCTGCCGGCGGTCGCGCATCATCCCTCGCCGTGGCTGGGCGTGGCCGCCGTGCTGATCTTCTGCGGCGCGGTCGGCAAGTCGGCACAGTTCCCGCTCCACGTCTGGCTGCCGGACGCGATGGAAGGCCCCACCCCGGTCAGCGCCCTCATCCATGCCGCGACGATGGTGGCGGCCGGCGTCTATCTCGTGGCGCGGACGTTCGTCCTGTTCGAAGCCCATCCGGCCGCCCTGCAGACGGTGGCCGTCATCGGGGGGATCACCGCGTTCGGCGCCGCGACGATCGCCGTCACCCAGACCGACATCAAGCGGGTGCTCGCCTACTCGACGATCAGCCAGCTCGGCCTGATGATGCTGGGGCTCGGCGTCGGCTCCGCGACGGCCGGCTTCTTCCACCTCGTCACGCACGCCTGCTTCAAAGCCCTGCTGTTCCTGGGGGCCGGCAGCGTCATCCACGGCACCGGCGCGCAGGAGGTCGGCCAGCTCGGCGGC
>Ga0209515_10002720_pt1 | contig 26544 bp, 26 predicted proteins | sample Subgroupgradi54m_FD_187454 | JGI IMG/M metagenome (GOLD analysis project Ga0209515, IMG submission 187454) | Subsurface groundwater microbial communities from S. Glens Falls, New York, USA - GMW60B uncontaminated upgradient, 5.4 m (SPAdes)... ... | reverse complement strand
CAAATAGCCCAGTGCGGTGTCCGTGTATACGAGCCAGTTCTGTGTGGTGAGCGCGGCGGGTCCGACCTTGTGGCAAACATCGGGACTAATCACATCAAGCCTCGCCTGTATCGCTTTTGCTGATTCGGCGGGGCTTCTCATTAAGCTCGCAAATTGATCATCCTTAAACAGCGCCGCCTCCAACACACTCATTGTTGTTCTCATTTTTTGACACCTCTCAAATGGCAGTTCTTTCAAAAATCTAACACAAAAACTCCTTAATGCAAGGTTGCAAGATTAAAAGTTTTATAGGACTTACGCAAACGGATGAGATTCGCGTTTTTCCGCCTGAACAATGTTGGAGAAGGAATACTTATCAGTATTGCTTCCCGACTTGTTTGGGAGAAAAACGTGAAGATCGCCGTTTTGCGTAGGTCCTATTTTATTTAAAATAGGCACTGAGCACATACTGCTCCACCATGCGATGCGTATTGAAAAATGAACCGTTGATCGCGATTGCGCTCCGCATCATTTTGACCCACTGGTCACGCTCGTTCTCAAAACGAGGAATGATAATATATTCAAGTTTGCGATAGAGATCTTCAATATCTTCATTGCCATTCTCACTCTGACCATGCTCCGGATGCGGACCAATGGACCATCCGGTCACATTTTCAATATGACCTTCCAACCACCAGCCATCAAGAACGGAAAATTGGGGCACACCATTAAAGGCCGCTTTCATTCCGGAAGTCCCCGACGCTTCTTGAGGGCGCGTGGGGGTATTCAACCAAAGATCAACACCTGAGACGAGCAGCTTTGCCATTTCCATATCATAATTTTCTACATAGACACACTTGATCTCCGGGGCAACATGCTTCATATTCGCAATAATCTGCTGAATCAAGAGTTTGCCATCACGATCGTTCGGATGTGCCTTTCCCCCATAAATAATTTGAATTCCCTTGGAGCGACTGGCGATATTTTTCAAACGTTCAATATCACTAAAGAGCATGTTGCCACGCTTATATGCCGTCGCACGGCGCGCAAAACCGATGGTCAAGAGTTCAGGATTCATATCCACCTTATAGCGTTCATTTACAAAATCAATAAGCGTGCGTTTGACTTCTTCGTGAGTGCGCCAAAGCTCTTCGCCGGGGATGGAGAGCGCATAACGCAAGCTATATGGATCGGTGCGCCAACTCGGAAGATATTTATCGAACAATCGCGCAAACGGATCCGAAACCCAGTGCACGGCATGTGCACCATTGGTGATCGACTCGATCTGATAGCCGGGAAACATTGCATGTGTGACTTCACCGTGCTTCTTTGCCACACCATTGATATAATGACTCATCTGAAAGCCGAGTCGTGTCATATTGAGTACATTCCCTTCAAAGACCATTCCCCGAATTTGCTCGGGAATAAATGCTCCGCCCAAAACCCCCGCGACAAGTCCGGCATCAAATTGATCGTGGCCTACCGCCGCCGGAGTATGCGTGGTAAAAACGGCGCGTCGACGAACTTCCTCGATCGGATTATCGGTGTGTTGATATGTGCAATAGAGTTCAATCGTGAGCAGGGCCGAATGTCCTTCATTCATGTGAAATTTCTGAATATGAGCGGCACCAAGCGCGTTGAGCATGCGGACGCCGCCAACACCAAGTACCGCTTCTTGAAGAATACGATGCCGTTGGTCGCCTCCATAGAGATAATCCGTGATGCGACGATCTTCTTCGGCATTTGATTCACAATCAGTATCCAAAAAGATGATGGGGTTCAAATTCCCCTTGATACCTTTCAACTTATAGAGCCACGCACGCACGTAGACCACTCGCCCTTCGAGTTCAAGCATGATTTGCTGCGGAAGAAGGACAAGCTTTTCATGGGGATTCCATAATTCTTCAGATTCATGTTGCCAACCTGTTTCATCAATGTCTTGTTTGAAATACCCCTTGCGATGGAGTAAGGTGATGCCAATTGTCGGGACTTCAAGATCAGCGGCACTCCGGAGCATGTCCCCCGCAAGAATCCCCAAACCGCCCGCATAGGTGGGCATCGTATTTTCAATACCCATCTCCATGCAAAAATAGGCCACTTGGAGTGCGCTCATGGTAATGCCTTCAATAACAATAGGCTTCTTCGGAATAAGAGGCTTTGTTCGGGGAGGTGGTGGAGGAACCGGAGCAAGGGCTGCCGGCACAGACGTATTCTCGGGGAGTAACGTGGGAAGTACATCATCGTCCCCTTTATTGGCGCCACGAATATGAATTGCAATTTTCCGAGCAAAGTCTTTCATGAAAAAGAAAAGGGGTGAGTCGAATAATCGACCCGAAAACACCTTGCGCTTATTGTATCAAATATAAAAAAATGATGCCCCAACAATCTGAGGACAACATGGGGACAAGGAAAAATCGTTCTTTAAAAAAACCAAAGCCGGGACTTTGACGTCTCGGCTCTTTAAGGTCTCCACAGAGCTTCCATGATGCTGCTCATTAGTGTGAGCGGCATGCGAGCAACTACGGTCAGCTGCTCCTAATTTCGAGTTTAGCACTCTCTCAAAAGAGCACAAGTGTGGATAGAGCATTGGAACACAAATATGTTGAGAGGTAAAAGATACGGAATTATTTCACTTTATTTCCAAGAGATCATCCGCCTATGATGATGGATTACGAGAAATTATTGCGCGCAAAAGTTTGTGGTCGCTGATTCCTTCAACAACTTCCATATGATCGACACAATACTCGGGTGTACTGAAAATTGTATCAACAGCAAGATGATCACGCTGTGAAGGAGGTGCGCGATGATACACGGGATCAAGCGTACTTTGAACCGAAGGAGGTAAATTGTCTTTGTACGATGCGGCAAGATGTGCGAATATTTCTCCTCCACGTGGCGCATTGAAATCTCCGCAAAATACAATTCCCTCCTTATATGAATCGAGGATACATAACAGTTCCGCAACATCGCGACGTTGTTCATCCGAAGCTTCACCGTGGGGAGTCCACGTGAAATGAGTGGTGCCGATACGATAGTCGTTACCCTGATAAACAATGTGCAGCGTAAGAAGGACACGATCATACGTTGCCGAATCCCCAACGGCAAAATGCGCATCCGCATTCGGACGATAGTAATATTCCACTCTCACATCTTCCGGAGGAAAACGTGAGAATATGGCGATACCTTTTTCGCACATCACTCCCCTTTCATCCTCTCGGTCAATCATTCGTACAAATTCGACCGACCCTCCAAACACCTCATGAAACAATGAAAGATCGTGCCGAAATACTTCTTGCATGCACACCACATCAGGCTTCGCATTGCGAAGAAAATTGAGAACGCGCTCGACATGCTTGCTTCCCTCGATATTCACTGAAACTAAGATAAGTCCGGAAGACAATGAAGTTTTCATATAAAGACAAAAACAAATGAACTATTAAAAAAGTTGCGAGTATGATTCAGATAATTCAGGACTTACGCAAACGGATGAGATTCACGTTTTTCCGCCCGAACGATATCGGAGAAGCTGTACGTGCTGGTACTGCTTCCCGATTCGGTTAGGAGAAAAACGTGAAGGTCGCCGTTGCGTAAGTCCTGTAAAAAAGAGGAGCCCAATAAAGGGCTCCAAGAGCGCAACCCTGGCAAGGTCAGACGACCGGGGGCAGGAGGGTTACGATACGTTAAATCATAGCGCAAAAATTTCTGTTGTCAAAAAAAGCATCCTGTGCAAATTCATACATTTTTGCTATAGTGTTTTCCGTTCACTTAAAAAAGAGTGCGCTTAAAAAATTTTGTGAATACAGCACGGAGGAGTCGGATAGCGGTTTATTCCACCACCTTGGAAAGGTGGCATACTCGAAAGGGTATCGAGAGTTCGAATCTCTCCTCCTCCGCAAATGATTCATGAAAGACAGCCCTGCGGCTGTCTGAATGAGTATCATTGCGCGAGGAGGAGAGATTCGAAAGACGGAGCGGGTGCAAAGTCAGCAGACTTTGCCGCGAGTCGGGGTAGCGGAAATTTCCGAGTGGCGACGAGGAAATTATCCGTGACCGAATCTCTAAAAAATGGGAAAGGGGTACTGACCATGTAATGGTCGAAACTCTCTCCTCCTCCGCTCGTGCAAAATAACCCCGCAAGGGGTATATTTTGTTGAGCGGATATCTGGGTGGCTTATCGCAATGAATTTTTAGGCTCGTTCATTACTTAATAAAAACCAATAATTATGTCATTTCAAGCCTACATCGATAATATAAAAACAAAGACGGGCAAGTCACCGAAGGATTTTATGATACTCATGAAAAAGAAAGGCATCTTCAGCTCCGATATGAAAGCGAGCGTACTCGTGTCATTTCTTGCTCAAGAATTTGACCTTGGCCACGGACATTCAATGGCGATTTGGGCGGTGTTTAAGGACGAGGGCTGGGTTGAAAGTCCGGGGAATAAAAATAACTCCAAATGAAAGAAGTTTTTTCGGTTTGGACATTGGGACAGCACCATCTCAGGAGACTTCCATGCCCAAAAGAGAATATTCCAAATTTGTTTCGGTGGAATTACTCACCTTCAAGCAAATTTGAAATTACTTAAAATCTCGAATATCTGAATTAGTTTCAAAATCCGAGTAATTTATCGTGAGTTCATCACCTCGCTGAATATTTTGTAGGGTTACAATGTAATACCCCTTCTCATTATAGAGCTGCTTTAGGTTTGGCATTGTTGAATGATTTGCAAAGCGCGTCATGTCAAAATCAACATGCCACTTATCTAAAATCTTATCAAAATGGCCATGATGTTGTATTTCTTTTTGCTCCAATGGTGTAAGAGAATTAAATTCCTCTGGTGTGAGATTTACATCAAGTAGCGGGCTCGCTTCTACCACACAAAAATCCTTCGTGATATTTTCATCTGCGAATACTCCTATGCCGTGGATTGGAGAGGGTGCGAGTTTGTATTTAATGTGAAGCACAATATCAAGAATTGTATCAGAATTGTTTTAACTTTGTCACTTGCAATACTGTATTTAAAACAGATTAAGCGCAATCTAGTAATATAGAGGAGGCCACAGTCCCACTACCTTCCAAGATTAAACCTTTGGTGGGAAAAGTTTCTTACTTTTTGTATTCCAAAATCTCCCCGGGCTGGCACTCCAACGCTTTGCAAATCGCCTCCAACGTTCCGAGTCGAATCGCTTTTGCCTTTCCGTTTTTTAATATAGAGATGTTCGCCATCGTGATACCCACTTTGTCGGCGAGCTCAGTAACGCTCATTTTCCGCTTTGCCAACATGACGTCGATGTTAATGATGATTGCCATAGCATTAAACAGTTAAGTCGTTCTCGGACTTTAAATCGACAGCTTTTTGCAAAATCCTTTCAAACATAGTCGCCGCGATGGCGATGACACCAAAGACGAAGATCATCAAAAGGCCCATAAAAACACCGCCTGCAATATCATCGCCGGGGCGAACGATAAAGAGGTAGGCTTCTGCCGCGACAACAAAACCAACAAGCGTTTCCGAACAGTATTTTATGGTTCGCAACGCTTTCACGGCCGGTTGCGAGAACACGTTATTTTGTCCGATGTACCCCAGTAATTTGAATGCTTGATAGAGTCCGACGAAAAAGGCAATGGATGCAGTGTATGCCCACGCCAAGAATGGATCATTGAAATATATTTGCACAAGCGTTGCGTGCGCATTCCTACCCTCGATTTGAGGCTCCCAAAGCATAAAGGCAAGAACACCGATACCGAGAACTATAATGACTATTTGAAGAATTATTGTTGAGCTTCTTTTCATGCTGATATTTATAGATTATTTATGCTTTTATCTTAAAAAAATACTTATCGTTTGTCAATATATTTTTATTGTTCCTTTTATCAACCAATGCATTCTTAAAGGCAAAGAACGGAACATTTGTATACAGCAAAAGAGCCGTCGACTACGGGGAGAATAATTCCCAGAGAAATTGATGCAATCTAGATTTCTGTTGAAGATACCGAAGGAGGCATGCTTGATGTGAATGTCTTGAAATTGAAATATACAACAAAAAGCAAAAGTGCAGTGGAAAGAAATGGAAGATCATTTGCCCCAAGTCCGATCATTGAAAACATTGCCGAAAGAAGAAGCGGTAAGGTTGTTGCGTGCAATGCCAAACGATAGCTCGTAGTATATCCCCACCCTTTTTTCCAAAATTTCCCCATAATGAATACGAGCAGTGCCGCAAAAAGAAGATAACCGAGATTGAGCACAAAAACCGCAATCATCGCGAGGAAAATAAAGAATACGACAATCGGTGCGACAAATTTAAAATAAGGTTCTGCGCGAGTAAACAGTCCGCGAAGTGTCGATTCGTTCACGGTATAGTTGAGTGTTGGTCCGAACATATTAACCCGCACATTTCCCCCATCTTCCATGACCAATGCATTTTCTGAAATCCAGAAGAAAGAATGATAATTTTGAAATTGTTCAAGTGAGACCGGGGTCTTTGTATCGATCACGCCGAGAAATTGCGTGTTGCTACTTGTCCCCATGGTTCCCTGAAGAAAGGTGGGAAGCGGTAGATAATAAGGCTCGGTCACCGTCGTCGTCGCATGGCCTCCCACGATCCGCACCTCAAGATCATCGGGGTAATATGCAAAAAACTTTTGAGGAAATTCGATAAGTGCACGGTTGATACCGGGAACCAAGGGTATGGAAGAAACAATCGTCACGAGCAGTGCGAGCACCAGTGCGAGATTGGTGTAATACTTCCAAGAAAATGAGGCGGGGCGATGAAGCAGCTCCTGATAATATGCCGGCCCATAAATGCTTTTTTGTATCTGTTCGATGAAATTTTTCACCAAAATAGTATAACATAAATCGCTGATTTTCAGTGGTGCTCAGTGTCCAAAGGCATTCTTTGGATAGAGAAAAAGAAAACGGGCAGTCTTTTTTTAAAAGGCTGCCCGGAAATGCTTAACGTGAGCGACGTGGTTCCGCAACGAGACCGCGGAACTGATATGTTGGACCCAATTCATCATCAAATACGACCATATCGGCACGAACTCGTGCGCAACGAATCGTCGTGCGCTTATTTTTCTTGGGTGTTATTTTTTGACGCTCACAAAAAGTTTGATTGCGCGATTTCTTCGTCAACGCAATCAGTTTCTCGAAAGCCCCAAAACGCTTGCCGTGGGAGTCAACAATAGCACTCCGGGTAACACGCGCTGTAACACCGCTCATCTTACGTTCAGATTGAGGAATGCGGTTCCGGCTACTGGACTCAAAGGTTCTGCTACCATTTACAGGGAGCAATTCATCCCTTGCGGTTGGGACCGAGTGGTCAGTATGATCGCAAAATTCAAATGCATTATTGCGACCAATTTGATCTTCTTCATCTTTAGCTTCATCTTGTTGTGCGAAGATATTGATACCTTCCGCTTCACGCGCGATCAACTGATCGAGGGGATCAAATCCATAATCAGTTGCTTCTTCTCCAAAATCATATTCATCGCTTCCATCATCCCCAACGAAGACATCGCTCAAAAATTCAGGACTGATCATCTCCCGCGCAATTCTGTCGACCGGAATGTAACCGGTCTCCATGCCGGCATGTGCACCTTCTTCGATGGCATCAGCCGGAGCATCGGCATCCGATGCGCGAGTGATACTGCGAAATCGCAAATCCATTTGACCGATTGTACGGCCATTTGAGTCCTGAACAGGCACGGGCATAGCTTTTCTCCTTGATGAGTTGGGAAACAAACAAACTGCTGACAACGAACTTATTTAGGATAAATTATACTACACAAATATCAATTTTGTCAAGGTTTTGCGATAAAGAAAAAACCCTTATTTTAAGGGGTTTTTCTTCACCAAAGGCAGTCTTATGTACCCTTAGCCGAGATTCATGTCACGGAGAGCGGCGATGCGTTCCTCGACGGGAGGGTGGGTCATGAAAAGTTTGGAGATTCCTCCTTCACGAAACGGGTTTGAGAAATAGAGCGATGAGGTCGCGTTTGAAGCAGTGGTGGACTGTACTCCCGCACCGGAAATCTTCTCCAGTGCGCTTGCAAGCCCTTCGGGATACCGAGTGAGCAGTGCGCCCGATGCATCAGCCAAAAATTCGCGCTTCCGTGAAATCGCAAGCTGAATGAGGGTCGCAAAGATGGGCGCCAAGATTGCGAGAATAAATCCGACAATCATGAAAAAAGCACCTGCCTTATTTTCACGATCACGACCGCCGAACATCGACGCACGTAAAAACCAATGCGAGAGAATAGACACAAGTCCTGCGAGTACGACAACGATAGTGGAGATGAGCGTATCGCGATTCCCCACATGAGAGAGTTCATGCGCGAGGACTCCTTCAAGTTCGGTGCGATTTAAAATACGCAAGATGCCCGTATGCACGGCAACGGCGGCATGCTCCTTATCGCGCCCCGTGGCGAAGGCATTCGGGGAAGGGTCGTCGACAATATAGAGCTTGGGCATCGGGAGGCCTGCGGTGATCGCCAAATTTTCGACAATATTCCAAAGCTCGGGATTATCTTCCTTCGCAATTTGTTTCGCCCCGACAAGAGAAAGGACAATCTTGTCACTCCACCAATAGCTTCCGACATTCATGATGAGCGAGAGAAATACGGCAACATAGAGAATGTTCGCATTCCCATACACTTCGGCAAATACCCAACCAAGCGCAATGATAAGCAAGAAAAACCCCGTGAGAAAAACCCACGTCTTGGTGATATTTTCGGATTGATGAGTATAGAGTGTCGCCATCTTAGAATTTCACTGCGACCGGCTGTTGCGCAACGTCATTATCGGGAAGATCAAAATACTCTTTCTTGGAAAAATGGAACATCCCTGCGATGAGATTGCCGGGGAACTGGAGCATTGCGGTATTTAAGTCGCGCACATTACCATTGTAAAAACGGCGAGCGGCTTGAACTTTATTTTCCGTATCGGTGAGCTCCGTTTGAAGCGCAAGAAAACTTTGATTGGCTTTCAAGTCGGGATATGCTTCCGACAATGCAAAGACTGATTTGAGGGCATCAGTAAGCATATTCTGCGCCTTGGCCTGACTTGCGATATCACTACCGCTTGCCATTGCCATATTGCGCGCTTCGACAACTTTGGTCAGTGTCCCCTCTTCATGTTTTGCATATCCTTTGACGGTCTCAACAAGGTTCGGAATGAGATCATAACGACGCTTCAACTGCACTTCAATATCCGCCCATGCTTCTTCGGAACGCTGAATAAGCGTAACAAAACGATTGTACAGACCCACCGCCCACAACAACCCTCCGACAACGACAACCAACAAAATAAAATTAAACATAAAGTGAAAATTAGCGAAAAATTAACAGGTAAGCAAAATATTGTTCAGACGTTATTATACCGATGACGTACCATTTTTCAAGCGCCGATATAACATGCGCGCAAGCTTCCAAAGTCCCCATCCCACACCGAGCCAAAATGCGAGCGTAATGAGCAGAAGTGGTAAACGAACAAGAAAAATCAACACAAGATCAATCAAGTGTGTGAGATCGCTTAAGGTTTGCTTGGCAGCTTCTTTGACCACCGTAAGAGGACGCCATTCATTGGTTGCACTTCCGGGAGTTGCCTCTTCAAGCAGCGTAATGTTGATCGAGGAAAGCGCAACTTGATGCGAAAGATAATCGAGTTGTCCTTGAATCTGCTCAATCTGCATACGCGTACTGTTCAGCTCACGTGTTACATCAAGCACTTCACTGATCTTGCCGGAACGTTTCATGATCTCGATGTATTGCGCTTCCGCCGCGTGCAGATTTTTCAAACGAGATGAGAGATCGACATATTGCGCAGATACATCGTTCACATTGATGTTTTCATTTTCAACGCGAAGTGCGAGTTTCTTGATTGCCGCAAGCGCTTCATCAAAATGCTCGGAAGGAATCCAGATGGTGATATTTCCGGAACGCCCGCCGCGCACATACTCATTAAAATTGGCATTTCCGGGTTGACCATTAAATTGAGTGCGAATGATGGTAATTTGATCCGCCGCCGCCGTAATGTTTGAAACCAAAAGAGAGAGCGAAGCATTCTTGACCAACTTTGCTGTTCCCGATGGAGGCTCGGGAGAAACAGGCATGATGTCCATCGCATTCTTTTGCGCATATTCTTCTCCTATTGCATCCTGTGCGATTCCCATTGATGGAGCGGGAGGGGCATAGAGCGTACTTTCTCCGCGATACGCAAGCATGGGGGCGGAAAATGAAGAAACGCTCCCCGTAAGGCCTAATGAATTGGAACCTTTCATGACCGTACGAAGTCCGCCATAGAGAAAGAAAAACACAATGACGAGCATGACACCGATAACAATGCGCTTGGGAGTTAATTGTGAAAAATCCATATGGTGTAAAATAATTATCAAATTAAAAGACCGCTCACGATGAGGTCTTCTCAGTATAACAAACGTGATAATAGACGCGAGGAGGGGTGGATGGAGAATGCTTACGCAAGCTCAAGTTCGCACGTTGCAGTCCGGAGTGCTTCTTCCATACATGCATCCATATGCGGAATATATTGCTTCATTCCTTCAATAAGCGCATCAAGTGAGCGACCGTAAGCCCGCTGATGTTCCATAAGGTCAATCATGTTCCCGACGTGCGCTTCGGGTACGCACAGGAGCATTCGTTTAAAAAGACAGGAAGAAAATTTCTCAAGCAAGATCTGTTGTGTGGCTTCCGGATAATCCTCGATCTTCAGGGCGCGCGCCAACACTTCCCTTCCCCCGAAAAGTTCAAAAAGCATATGTTGATCATGTTCGCGCATACGAATTCAAAAATTACAAACCGGCTTCTCGTAAACGCGAGAGAAAGCCATCACCAAAACGATCGGCAACCGCCTCATCGGTGCGCGAGTTAAGCGCATCGAGACTGCCTTCACGCGTAGGTTCTTGCGCTTCTTGGTTGGCGGAAGCATGCAAACCTTCCGGCACTGCCGATTCATCTCCTATAATAAAATCTTCTCTGGACATATGCATATAGCCTACACAACGAGCAGTAAAAAAGAAAGCGTCATGTACACATGACGCTTTTGTTTCGACAAAGTCAGGAAGAAGGTCCACCGCGCGAACCACCAACACGACGCGCACCGGAACCAATAGACTCACCGATCGGAATTGCCCCGGCACGAAACTTGGGAGAATGCAGTACGTCCGACACGCCGTAGCGCTTCGGAGCATGCGGACCCATGTATGCCCGTTCTTCGCTGTCTAGCTCAGCAATTTTTTGCACAAGCTTCTGTGCTCGTCGTATTCCCGCGGAAGAACCGATTCCTTTTTTTTGCACAAGCTCAGACGGAGTCGGGTGCTTAGCTCTTCGCGCTCGTGGAGTAGCGCTTTCTTTGTCCATTTCACTTCCTTTCCTAAAATATAGAGAAAATTAAAATAACAACTTCATGTGAAGAATAACCTGTTATTGAAATTTTGTCAAACCCTCCAAGGTCCGATCTCGTAAGAAAATAAAAAGCGCGTTAATCATAAAGATCAACGCGCTGTTGGAGTTATAACGTTGCCCTACTTAGAAGGCGTCGCCAAGTGAGTGTCCTTTGACCGTTCCGACAAAATGCTGATTGCCGTTTGTGTCACTGTTGGGAAGTTTCGGAGTCTCGCAGAGACACGCGTGAAAGACCTCTTCACACGTGTCGCATGAGTCATCAGGGTCGAGTACTGAAACCTCTCTTGGTACACCACTTTGTAACCCTTTAATTTTGGGCATGACTTTCTCCTTTTTTGAATGAACGAAAACGTGTACCGAGAAGATCTCGGTACATATAAATCATGCGCTCTTTTTTACTTCCTGTCAAGAAAAAATCACCCATTGGTAGTGGGCAACTCCAATGGGTGATTTTTTATAGTTGTAGGACTTACGCAAATAGATGAAATTCGCGGCGCGGGGAAAGATACGAGGAAGGCATATTCCTATATGATGACCGAGTATCTGGGGCCCCGCAACAAAGAAGTTCGCTATTTGCGTAGGTCCTATTAGTAATCCATTCCTCCCATGCCGGGCATTCCGCCTTGCATAGCTCCTCCTTCCGGTTTCTTTTCAGGAATGTCCGCAATGGCGACTTCGGTCGTGAGCAAGAGTGCAGCTGCAGAAACGGAGTGCTCAAGTCCTGCACGCGTAACCTTGACCGGATCGACAATGCCCGCTTTGAGCATGTCGTCCACCATCATATCCTTTGCCGCATCATAACCGGCATTGCCTTTTGATTCACCGATTGCCTTGATGAATACCGCGGCATCATCGCGTCCCGCATTCTCGACAATTTGCTTGAGTGGTGCGGTGAGCGCATCGAGTACCACATGATAGCCGATCAAAAATTCTGAATTTTCTTTATCAAGATGACCTTTCTTCGATGCCTCACTCTTTGCGATTTTTGTTGCAAGTACATTGGCGACACGAACAAGCGTTGAACCTCCGCCCGGGACGATACCTTCTGCAATCGCCGCCTTGGTCGCCTTCACCGCATCTTCGATCTTCAACTTCAAGTATTTCATTTCCGTTTCAGTTGCGGCGCCAACACGCAGGATAGCGACACCACCCGAGAGCTTTGCGATGCGCTCTTCGATCTTCTCCTTATCATACTTTGAGTCATTGTGTGCGGCCTGTTTCTTCAATTGTTCCACGCGCTCCATGACCTTCGCCTTCTTTCCTTTGCCATCAACGATAATGGTTTTGTCTTTGGTGGAAATCACGCGCCCTGCACGGCCAAGCATTTCCACGGTGACATCCTCGAATTTCATACCGATATCATCGGAAATGACCGTACCACCCGTGACTGCCGCGATGTCCGCAAGCAACTCTTTCTTGCGATCGCCATACCCCGGCGCTTTGACGGCAAGTGTCGAAAATCCTCCGCGGAGTTTATTTACCACAAACGTCGTGAGCGCCTCCCCTTCAATATCTTCAGCAACGATGACAAGCTCCTTCTGCCCTGTCGATGCAAGTTTTTCTAAAAGCGGAAGAATTTCTTGAAGGTTTGAAATCTTTTTGTCGGTAAGAAGGATAAGGGCATCTTTATACACCGCCTCCATCCGCTCGGGATTGGTGATCATATATGCCGAGACATAGCCTTTATCAAATTCAAGTCCTTCGACAATTTCGGATTCAATGCCAAATGATGGAGACTCTTCAACGGTGACCACTCCATCTTTGCCGACCTGCTTAATGGTACTTGCAATCTTCTTTCCAAACTCGGGCGATTCAACGGAAATTGTCGCAACCTGTTCGATCTCCGCATCGCTCTTGATCGGTTTCGCCATTTCATGCAGTGCGAGAACGGCATCCTTGAGTGCCGCTTCCATACCGCGCCGCACACCCATTGGGTTCGCGCCCATTGCAGTACGAGACATCCCCCCAGCGACCAAGGCTTGCGTCAGCACGACTGCGGTTGTTGTTCCATCTCCCGCGATCTCATCGGTTTTCGATGCGACTTCTTTGACGATTTCCGCACCCATATTCTCCATCTTATCCGGAAGCGAAATTTCTTTTGCGATGGAAACACCATCATTGGTAATTGTCGGAGCACCATAGCCCTTATCAAAGACAACATTGCGACCGCGCGGACCGATGGTGATCTTTACCGCATTGGAAACTTTATCAACACCGGACTTGAGCGCTTTGCGCGCGTGCTCGCCGCTTAAAATTTGTTTTGCCATAGAGTTAAAAAATTATGCGATTACTTTTCCACTGCGAGAATATTTGATTCCGATGTGAGAATCAGGTCATCACCGCCCATCTCCACTTCTTCGACATCGTATCCTCGCTTGAATAACACAATATCACCGACCGATACTTCAATCGCAACACGCTTGCCGTCAGTCGTAAGCTTGCCCGGACCTGCAGCGATAATTGTTCCTCGTTCATATTTGTCATTATTTTCTCTACCGGGAAGAATAATACCGGAAGCGGTCTTCGACTCTCCCTTGGTTTCGAGCGGCTTGATAAGCACGCGATCACCAAGTGGCTGAATCTGCTTTCCTTTCTTTTGCTGAATTGCTTTTGCCATAATGCTTAAAATTAGTGCTCATAATATTATTACTACTTTTCTTCCATACCGAACGTCGCACCAAATTTTTTTGATGTGCGAAGGTTGGTCAAGTGCCCTCATTATAGAGAGAGGCAAAAATTGAGTCAAACAAAATTATTGACAACAAGCAATTCGCTGTGTTACTTTTCCTTCAGACGTACGCCTTGTCGAGACGAAACTGAAAGGAATTTCAAATGGATGCAATTTTCTGGTTAAACGAACTTTCCATAAAAGATGAGTTTTTGCTGCTCATGCTCGGGATCGTTTTCATTGTGGTTCTGATTATGAGTATCACCCTTCTCCTCGAAAAAAGAAAAGGGATACTGCAATTGACTCACACCTTTACCCCGGAATTTCTCCGTTGTCATGGTGGAAAATTCCGCGTTGAAAAGACGACCATCCCCGGCACGGCACAACTCAACATGTTTACCTACGTGATTCAAAAGTGGGAAGCGGATGAAACATGGGGAGAAGCGTGCTTACTTCAATCAACATTTGAGTTGCCCGAAATCTTCTGGATACGGAGCATTCATGAACGTGATGGGAATATACGCTACTACGTATCCATCGATGATTTTGATTGGGAATTTGATGTGGGCGGTATACTCCAAATCAAATAAAAACAGATTAATAAAGGGCAATTATTGCCCTTTTTCTTTTTGTAAAAGTTTTTCTGAACTCATTTTTTGTTTGTGCATGTCGCCGCTCCGGCGGCGGCTCGTTCATCCTCGGCGAATTCTTTTTGCAGACAAAAAGACCAAGCAATTCGCCTGCGGACACAAACAAAAAATGGTTCACCGGATTGATAATCCTCCGCCACTCTTTTGAAAAAACTTGCGCAGATGGGTTTGGCACGGTCCGCCGCTTTGGGCGGCAAACCCGATCGAGCAGAGCAACAATTTTTCGCTGGAAAAATTGAAGGCGTGTTTTTCAAAAGAGGTGGCAAAAAAATTCCTACGGAAAGGAAAAATCACACTATAAATCTCGTTATAATCTTGAAACACTTGCCTCATTATTTTTGTATGCTATACTCGAATCCACATGGAATTCCTGAAACACGCCCTGCCGTGGCTACAGATTATTCTCTCCGTCGTTTTGATCGGACTCATCCTGCTCCAGCGTTCTGGCGCTGAGCTTGGCGGTGCATTTGGAGGAGGTGACGGAGGAGGAACAAGCTATTCACGTCGCGGATTTGAACGAGTGCTTTTTATCGCTACCATTGCGTGCGGTATTGCGTTTATTGTCTTCAATTTTGTCGCATTACTGCTTGCGAAATAAGGCGAGGGGGCGCGTTGCAGCTTTTTTGTTCGTCTCACCTTTTTCAAGAGAAACTCTCGTTTCGGTTTTGTTTGTAAAGTAAACTTATCGCAATCTTAATTGTCATCGTGGAAAACTTTTATCGATATTGGGGAGCATTCCATACGCGGATACGCTTCGCCCACAAACAAATACTTGCCGCAATGCTCGAGCTCCCTTTTGTGCTTCGTGCGCTTTTTGTATCCGCACTCATTGTTTTTTGCCTCACTTCATTTGCACTGCTCATTAAATTCAATGATCGATTTTTAATTGAAGTCCCTGAGCACGGAGGAACACTGACCGAAGGAATCATCGGGCGACCACGATTCATCAATCCGGTTATTGCAAAATCCGATGCCGATCGTGACATGAGTGCGCTTGTTTATTCGGGACTGTTGCGCGCAACACCCGAAGGAACACTGATACCCGACCTTGCGGCAAATTATACCGTTTCCCCGGACGGACTCACCTACACCTTTATCCTCAAAGACGGACTCTTGTGGCATGATGGCGAACCCATTACCTCTTCAGACATCGCATTTACCATTGAAAAAGTGAAGGATGCCGGACTTGCGATCAAAAGTCCTCGCCGCGCAAGTTGGGAAGGAGTGGCCGTTGAAACCCCCGATGCGCGAACAATAATTTTTACCATCAAGCATCCCTATGCTCCTTTTCTTGAAAATGCGACGATGGGAATCATCCCGAAACATATTTGGCAAAATGTCCCCGATGAAGAATTCGATGTCACCTATCTCAATATTCAACCCATCGGTTCGGGACCCTATCGTATCGACAAAATCGTTCGCGATAACAATGGACTACCAAGCTATTATGACTTGGTGGCATTTAAACGCTTTACATTGGGTGAACCCTATATTACGCATTTCCGCATGATGTTTTTTGGAAATACCCAAGATCTCACCCAAGCCTACGGAAATAAAACCATCGACCAGATGCACACCATTGCACCTGAAGAGGCGAAAATAATTGAGGCGACGGGGGCACACATTCTTCGTGCTCCGCTTCCGCGAATTTTTGCCGTTTATTTTAATCAAAATGAACAACCCATCTTCACCGATCTTGCGGTACGTAAAGCGCTCGATCTCGCCATCGACAAAGACCATATCGTTCATGATGTGCTCAATGGTTATGGAAGAACAATCGAGGGACCACTTCCCTATTTGGAATCCGGAGATAATGCGACAGAGCCTTCAGCAAGCGCTCATGACGGAAAATTACTGAAGGCCCGCTCAATCCTTGAAACCGCAGGTTGGACGCGGAATGCCGCAAATATTTACGAAAAAGTGGACAAGAAGAAAAAGAAGGTTTCCTTGCTCCAGTTTTCCATTGCCATACCGGATGTTCCCGAATTACGCAAAGCGGGAGAACTCATGAAGCAGGACTGGGAAGCGCTCGGTGCATCAGTCACCCTCAAAGTCTTTGACCCATCGACATTTGCCGCCGACGTACTTGCACCGCGAAAATATGATGCACTCTTCTACGGCCAAATTATCGGGCGCGTACCCGACCTCTATCCCTACTGGCACTCCTCACAACGCAATGCACCGGGACTCAACATCGCACTCTATGCAAATAAAAATGTCGACAAGCTCCTTGAGGATGCACGCAAGGAAAACGATGAGACGAAGCGCGGGGCAATACTCGAAAAATTCCTCACTGAAATTCAGAACGATATTCCGGCAATCTTTGTGTATAGCCCCGATTTCCTTTACGCGACCTCACCGAATTTACGCAACATTCACACGAGTCTACTCACCACCGAATCCGAGCGTTTTCTTGATATTTCCAACTGGTATGTCGAATCGGAACGCATATGGAAATGGTTTGCAAAATAAAAAAGTGACAAATAATTGAATACAGATCAGATGCAATCGAAAGGCTTGTTCCTTTCCGTGTCCCTCTTATTTGTTATGAGTTATTTGTCGGTAAATTATTGTATTCACACTTATTAAATTATTTAATTTTTATTCACATGATTGATCGAAACACAACAGGAAGCGGCAACACGCCTCCACGCCGGCCATATGCCGGCAGACGACCACTTGGAGCTCAAGGATCCACTACTCCCCCTCGTCGACCAACCGGCCCCACGCAAGGAGGACGTCCGGTGCGCTCCGTAAGCGCCCTTGGTGCACGTACTCCACGCCCCGCAGGCTCTCGCCCGATGAGTCGCCCCTATGAAGGAACTCGACCCGGGGTCTTTGGCGGCGAGAGAGGAGGCCAGAAAGCGAGATACACGGGGCGAAGCGAGCAGAGTGGGACCAACCGCCCGCGACGTGCACAGCCGATTCGTCGCCCACGTACGAGCGGACTCTCAAGCAAGCACTTTGACGAAACACGACAACGTACCGAAGAAGCGCGCAACGCACGAAAAGACACGGACAAAAAACGCGTCGAGATTCCTGCACTCGGTGCGGGAGATGTACGCGTCATTATTTTGGGAGGAGTTGAAGAAATCGGACGCAACATGGCCGCAATCGAATACGGCAATGACATCGCGATCATTGACTGTGGTTTTCAATTCAAAGACGAAGACACGCCGGGAGTGGATTATATTCTCGCCAATACCGAATATCTTGAAGAGCGAAAGGATCGTATCCGCGGTATCTTTATTACGCACGGACACTTGGACCACATTGGCGGACTTCCCTACATTCTCCCTCGCATCGGAAATCCTCCCGTCTATGCGCGCAATTTGACCGCGCTCTTGATTCAGAAGCGACAAGATGAATTCCCCAATCTGCCTCCGATTAACTTGAAGATCGTCGAGACGGAAGACCGTATTTCATTTACGGATATTGCCGTACGTTTCTTTAAGGTCACTCACACGATCCCCGACTCAATGGGTATTGTCGTCGAAACTCCGTACGGCGTTATCGTTCATACCGGAGACTTGAAACTTGATCACGAAGGTGGCGTTGCAACAGCCGAAGAAGAAAAGGTGTACAAAAAGTTCGACAAGGAGAATGTACTCCTTCTCATGTCTGACTCAACCAACTGCCAAAAGCCGGGATTCTCAATTCCCGAGCCGGTCGTGCACGTGACCGTTGAGAAGCTCATTAAAGAGTCACCGGGCCGTGTTATCGTTGCAACATTCTCATCATTACTTGAACGCATTATCAAAATTATTGAATTTGCCGATACGCATGGAAGAAAAGTGGTAGTTGATGGTCGCAGTATGAAGACAAATATCGAACTCGCCGAGAAAGCAGGACTCTTCAAATACAAAAAAGGGACCGTGATCGGAATTGAGGAGATGGAAAATTATCCTCCAAACAAAATCGTAATGCTCGTCACCGGAGCACAGGGAGATCCGTTTGCCGTACTCATGCGTACCGCAATGAAAAAACATAAGTATTTGAAAATACGCGATAACGATACTATTCTTTTTTCTTCATCAGTGGTTCCGGGAAATGAGCGTGCGGTGCAAAAATTGAAAGACCTGCTTTCGCGCCAAGGTGCGAAAATCGTTCACTACGAAACGAGTGATGTGCACTCATCGGGACATTCGTATCGGGATGAAACACGTTGGATTATTACAAAGATCCATCCAAAATTCTTTATTCCCCTCCACGGCTACCACTACATGCTCAAGAGTCACACGGAAATTGCCGAGTCGACCGGTATTCCCAAAGACCATTGCGTGATTGCCGATGATGGATCGATCATCGAAATTCGTGAGAAAGGAACGAAGATCGTGAAGCTTACGCAAATGGCGCCAAACGAACTCGTTGCGGTGGACGGATTTTCAATCGGCAACATGCAGGAAGTGGTCATTCGTGATCGGCAAATGCTTGCGAAGGATGGTATCGTTGTCCTCGTTGCGACCGTCGATATGCATACCGGAAAACTCATGAAGTCGCCTGATATCATCGCACGCGGTTTCGTCTATGTGCGCGAATCGCAAGACCTCTTAAATCAAGCGCGGCTTATCGTAAAGAAAACTGTCGAGGATGCGTGTGGGAAGGGTATGAAGAGTGTGAACTTCGAATACCTCAAAGAAGACGTGCGCGACAAAGTCGGGCTCTTCCTCTTCCAAAACACCTCAAAGCAACCGATGGTGATCCCCGTGTTACTCGGCATCTAAGACTGCTCATCGCAGTTTAAATTATCTTGGTGAGGTATGCAAAAATAAAGAACGGCAATTTTTTGCCGTTCTTTATTTTAATGACCATCCGTGGTATTTTTGCCATTCTCAAAATACGCAAATGTTATCGACCACTGCGTATGTGTAACGTTCTGAATATCACGCACTTGCTTATAGTAGCAAAGGTAACAGAAAAAAAACGGATTGTGTAAATATTATCTTAACCTGTGCGATCGCACAGGTTAAGATAATACTCAACTCCGCATTCGATTATTTCCGAGAAAGCGGCACCTGATGATGCGTGAATAAAATACCCCACCGAAGAACCTACAAAAGAAAAACCACAAACAAGTGGTTTTTTGACGTGTTATTCTAAATTATTGTGAAACTTTTTGGCGAACCTCAGAATAAATCTCCCAATTTCTTTTGATAAAGACGTAAAGAAAAATGACAAGAATTATCCCAACCCCAGGCGGAGGAGTAAATACGATGGAACCCAAAAAAACGTACACGGCAAAACTTGAGATCGCTGCAATAAAAAGCAGGCAAAGCATGCTCAGAAAGAATGCGAAAAAAATTGAGAGGGGAATCGAAATAAAAATATAAACACGAGGGGAAAGCACTGCGAGGCTTTTTTCCGCTTCACGAAGACGCAAAAGCATTTTCATTAGTACACCTCAATAAGTTATGACTGGAATCTATTAGACATCCTAAATTACCCCTCTTCATGTGTCAACATCTCATAAAATGCCTACCGAGGAAATCGTAAACAGTAAATTATTTTTTTGTTATAATAAATGTTATGAGTCTACTCAAACGTTCAACTCCGCTTTCGGCGAAACATGCATTTATCGCTCTTTCGGTGTTGGTATTTTTCTTATCGACACAAGTTTCACTCACAACGTATATCGACTCTTCATATCTTACCCATACCATTCTGGGAACGCCATCACTCGCACACATGCGCTTGTGGCAAAATCCCGATCAGCTTGTCGGCGCCCTCTATACCTTTGCCTCACTGGTAACGATCTTTCTTCTCGTGACGCTTCCCAAAATTCTCCGTCGAATCGGCAATTATCGTTTCACGCTTGGTGCACTTATTCTCCATACGCTTTTTCTTCTCGGGCTTGGTATCTTCAATAGTGCATGGCTCATCATACCGATATTCATGATTGAAGCATCACTCATTTCGAGCCTCTATTTTAATCTTGATGTATTTCTCGAACATTACTCAAATGACAAGGAAACGGGATTGATCCGCGGAACATTCATGACGGTGGGTTCCATGGCATGGCTTTTTCCTCCTTTTTTGGGCGGATACATTGTCGAACACTTCGGCTTTTCATTCGCCTACTTGATCGGCGCGGCAATCATTCTTCCGACAATACTCCTCATGATGCGCTACTTCAGTGAATTTGAAGATTTGGAGTATGATCCCTCACCCCTCATCATGTCCAAGGAAACGGCAAAAACATATCCCAACGTTGCGCGCATTCTCTGGTCCGCTTTCTTCGTGCAATGTTTTTATTCATGGATGATCATTTACGCGCCGATTTATTTTCATAATAATCTGGGAATGACCTATGAGGAATTCGGCATGATCCTCATGGCGGCACTCACAGCATTTGTGATATTCCCCGCTCCGCTAGGTTGGCTCGCCGACCATATCCTGGGTGAAAAAGAACTCCTTGTTACGGGATTTTTTCTCATGAGCCTCACTTCATTTGCGATTCCTTATGTTGCGGAACTTCATGTGGGTATGTGGTGGTGGGCACTGCTTCTATTTATCGGACGTTCGGGGTCGGCCACGGTCGATTCAATGGTGGAAACATATTTCTTCAAACAAATCGACGGTCATGATGCCGCGATCATCGGCTATTATCGTCGTGCACGACCAATGGCCTTTATCGTCGCTCCGCTTTTGGCAAGCATTCTGCTCGGCACAAATATCATCACCTTCACCCAACTCTTTACCATCCTTGGCTTTGTCATGTTGATCGCCATGTATACACCACTGCGCCTTAAAGATACGCTATGAAAAAAAACCGCTCAATGAGGTGAGCGGTGAAATTACTATTATTTGTCTTCTTTATTCAATGAAGGTGGACCTGTTTCTGTTGTCGAGGTAACGGTAACCTCAGTGTGTGTATGACCAAGCGCGCTTCCGATCAGCCCTTGAAGAGTTTTTAAAAGCTTGCTCGTATCAAAAAGAAAACCCGCATTTTTAAGAAGGATCAAAAGTCCGCCGCCGGTCATCGTCACCTGTGCATACCAGATAGCTTCAGGATAAACGGCGAGTGACGTATCTCCACGATAAAGCACGTACAAACAATAGTTGAGAATGTACGCAAACGCAACAAGAAATTGCCAAACCACAATGAATGTTTGCGCCGCGCCGCGACGAGGAATGAAGAACCAACGGCGAAGTCGGAAGGCGAATCGCACAACCGGTGGGTCATGTTTTTCATCATAAGGCTTCTTATCCTTAAACATTGTGAGCGATCGCGCATCACCCTCCGGATACTCGGCACACAATGCACTATAGTTTCGATCTGCCTGTCGTCGAATAAATCCGATAACGGCATAATAAACTACAAATGTACCGAGAGAGAAAAAATAACTTGCATGCATCGGAAACCGAGGGGGATTAAATGCAAAAAGAAGTAGCATCACTGCCGTAAAGACTCCCCAGATGCACAATGCAAATGTCAGACATGCGTCTCCGATAAGCAATGTATTTTTCAGTTTAAACAAGTTAAAAAGACGTTCAAGCCAATGCTCCTGCATTCCACGCGACAATTGTTCATATGCCGTAAGTTTCTTTCCGGACTCATTGGTATCGGGAGTGATCTTTTCCGTCATGACACACCTCCATAAAATTAAAAGAATGCTCTTCTTTCAAACTACCCGAATCTGCCAAAAACACAACCGATCGGATATTCTCCAAAAGAAAAACCGCATCAACCCGAAGGTCGATGCGGTATAAATGCTAATGCTTTGCAAATGTCATGTGAAGAGACATTGTTTGATAAAAAGACCTTTCACTGAACGAGACATCCGTTTTCGCCCCCTTGGGGAAATTCCCCGAGATCGTTTTAATGGAATAATAAAACGCAAGCGCATGAGGGCCGGTGGGTATCCCCGACTCCGCAGAACGCGAGACGAGTCCGCCGAATTGCTCGGAACCAACATATGCTCCGGTAATCTTCCGGTTCACATAGAAGTTCCCCGCACGGAAATGCATGATCGCATGCGTGATCTGTGCTTCCACTTGAGAGATGATTCCTCCCGTCAACGCAAACGGACTTGCATTGAAGACACGCTCGGCTTCGGTAAAATCCGAAACGGAGATAAATGTGCATACCGGACCGAAGAATTCGGTATTTCCCAAGCGGAATAATTTTGATTCATCGCTTAAAATATCCGCGCTCGCCCGAAGAATTCTCGGAGCAAAATCGGAAGGTACGCGTTCATTGATCGTTTTCACATACGCCACCTGTGCGATAGAAAGTGCAGAGAATTCGGCGATGCGATCGTCGAGAGTTTTTTTATGCTCCAAACCGATCAATGCGCCGAGTACATTACCTTTTTTGGTGTCTCCGTACGACACGTGATCAACCAAACGCACAACCTCGGTAAAAAGCAGATCGGCAATGTCCTGATGAGCGATCACGCGACGCACCGATGAACATTTCTGTCCGCTGATCCCCAAGAATGATTGCATAACCGCACGCGCCGCCAATTTAATATCGGCGCTTTTGTCGACATAGAGTGCATTGACGCCACTTGTTTCCGCCGCACCGATTCTCAGTGTTCCACCATTCCATCGCCGCAAATTACCATACCGCGTTTCCAATGAATCAAAAACCGCGGACGAACCGGTAAAGCAAAGTCCCGAGACAACAGAATGACCGAGCAATGCATGAACGGTCGCATGCCGATCAAGAGCGGTTCCCGGAGCAAAATTTACAAGACCATTATTCGGAATACCGCAAATGGCAAGCGCATCATCGAAAAGCCGGTAAAGCATCCAACCGACCGTCGCCGCCTTGTCCGATGGCGACAAGATGATCGCATTTCCCGCCAAGAGCGCTTTGAGCGCCATATCAAGACCGATCGCAAACGGAAAGTTGTAGGGAATGGTGATCAAAAATGTTCCATGCGGCACCGGGCGCACTGCATTGAACTCGCTCACCCCGGGAAGTGTCGCTTCCGGAGCAAGGGCGAAATCATTCGCGGCAAGTTGTGCATCATACCTTGCAAAATCTTCCGCTTCGGCGACTTCCCCGTCCGCTTCGGCAAAACTTTTTCCCACTTCGCACACCAGTGCACCGACATACATCCAATAGCGTTCATTGATAAGCCGCGCCATGGTTTGCGCTATCTGAATACGCACCCGAAGCGGCAGAACACTGAAGCGGATATGCGCGTCATGAATTCGCTCCATTTGCTCATCGGTCACCATCGTACTCGGTTCAAAATATTGAAAACTGCCGAGCATATCATCCGGGGTATTGGGGTCAAACGAATGAAACCGCCGGGAAGCGAAAAGCGACTCTCCACCAAGTATGTGGGGATATGTTTTTCCCGCAAAAAGATCGTGAAAAAGCGTTATTCCGCCTCGGGCAAGAGCTCCATTGATCGGTTCCGAAAAATCAGCGAGCCTTCTATTGGTAAAGGACATTATCGTTACTCCTTTTTGAGTAGTATCCTCTCTTAACCTACCATCCCCTTGTGGCCTGTCAAAGCTTCTGTTAGAACGAATAAGGACCGGTTGTTTGTTATGAAAGAAAAAGGAGGGTGCCATGAGTACCGACCACGCGGCAAAATTTAAAAAATATGGCGCACGACATTACGGATTCAACAAGAAGGAAATTGTCGTGAAGACCGCAAAAGGAATTGTTGTTCTCGATACCAAGGGCAACCGATACCTTGATCTCGTTTCCGGCTATGCCTCGAACGGTTTTGGACACGCATATAAACCGCTTCGTGCGGCAATGATTGATGCACTCGTACTCGACGAGGAGGACTGGGGCATCCCGGGAACGATCCCCAATGCCATCCCCACCGCCCATCAAACTGATTTTCTCGAGCGCATATGCACGTGTTTCGGATATGAAAAAGCGTTGCCGATGAATAGCGGTGCGGAAGCGGTGGAGACAGGACTCAAGCTCGCGCGGAAGTGGGCATACACAAGGAAGGGTATCAAACGCGATACTGCGCTGATTGTCGTTTGTGAAGGCAATTTTCATGGACGGCCGATCACCGAGATCAGTTTTTCGAGTGAAGAACTCTATAAAAAAGATTTCGGCCCGCATACGCCCGGCTTCATCAAAGTCCCATTTGGGAACAGTGATATGCTGGAGCAAGCGTTCAAGGAACATGCCAATATCGCCGCTTTTCTTTTTGAACCCATCCAAGGAGAAGGCGGGGTCAATATTCCCCCGAAAGGCTATCTCAAAAAAGTGCGCACGCTGTGTACGCAATACAACGTTCTCATGATTGCCGATGAAATCCAAACGGGACTAGGGCGTACAGGGAAACTCCTCGCATGCGACCATGAAGGAGTGCGACCGGATATTGTGCTGTTGGCAAAACTCTTGGGCGGGGGGACAATTCCCGTCTCATGCGTACTTGCCGATGAGAAACACATGGTCTTTGAACCGGGAGAACATGGTTCAACCTATGCGGGAAATGCCTTTGGAATGACGGTCGCAACAAAAGTCCTCGACCTTATCGTCAAAAAACGCTTGTGTGAAAATTCTGTAGTACGAGGCGACTATCTCCTCGCAGAATTACAGCATGCATTGCTCCCCCGCTTCGCTTCGTGTATCAAAGAAATCAGGGGGCGTGGGCTCATGTTGGGAATTGAATTGTCTCCTCATGTGAAATCAAGCACGGTCATTGATAAGTTTTTCGATGCCAACCTCCTTGCAAAAGATGCACATGGAGTCATTCGTATCAGCCCCGCACTCATCATCACGAAAACCGAGTGCAAGAAGGTGGTACGTTTGATTGCAAAAGCATTCAGTATGATTTAAAAAAAAAGTCCCGAACAAATGTTCGGGACTTATTGTTAAACCCTGCTGAAAAGTGTTGTTGCAACATCGATCAAAAGCTGTGCGGTCTGATGTGTTCCATCGGAATATACATGATCCCGACTCGGATTGTATTCCACAAGATCAGCGCCGACAAGCAGTCGGGAGTCCGCAATAATACGAGCAATGTTCAAAAGCTCTTCTCGGGTCATACCGGTTTTGCTTGGAAAATCGACCCCGGGCGCATCACGCGCGAGGACAACGTCAATATCGGTGGAAACCCATATCGCATCAAAATTCTCGCAAAATGCCTTGAGACGTTGCCCCATCAGAAACATACCATCCGTTCCTCGCAAAAATGACATCGGGAACATTTCGACATTCCGCTTCTCGAGAAAATCGATCTCTTCAGGTTCGCAATCCGTCTCACCGCGGCCAATGTGCAGTACTTGATTGGACTCCAGTGTGCGTCCACTGATCGGTGCGCGAAATCCCTTCGGACCATGACCCAAAAGGGTTGCAAGCGGCATTCCATTGGCATGATGTGAAGGAGATGTTTGAGGCATATGCGCATCACAATGCGCATCAAGCCATATGACGCCCAAGCGATCACCATACAATGCAAGTGCTTGTCCGATGCTCGCAATAACAAGCGAATGATCTCCTCCCAACAGAAGAGGCGCATGACCAAGTTGAAGCGATGCAAATACGCGCGGCGCAAGTACGGAAAGTACCGTTTCGATTTTTTTCCGATAGTGCACCCGCCCACTGGGTTTTTGGGCGGAAGAAAATGCCTCGGGAGAGAGTGTGCACTCACGAAGATTGACGTAATGCACACTGCGGGAATCGGCACGAAGCTCTACAAGTAGTCCGTCTTCAATAAGGGTTTGAGGTGCACGGGCGCTTCCCCGGAGTGCTCCTCCAAGATCACAAGGTACACCGATAACGTCAATAGGTTTCATGAATAAAACTCCTCTGAACAATTCTCTCGCTATCCTAGCGTGTCTACTCTCTCCTCGCAAGGAGAAAGATGATTATCAGCTTTGAATACAAGAATTATAGACATG
>Ga0209515_10002719_pt1 | contig 26555 bp, 28 predicted proteins | sample Subgroupgradi54m_FD_187454 | JGI IMG/M metagenome (GOLD analysis project Ga0209515, IMG submission 187454) | Subsurface groundwater microbial communities from S. Glens Falls, New York, USA - GMW60B uncontaminated upgradient, 5.4 m (SPAdes)... ... | reverse complement strand
CTGAAGACCACATTAGCCATGCCCATCTTCAGCGCCGGGAAGAAATAGGAGAGGTACGGCCCAATGCTGAAGACGGAGATGGCGATCGTCACGATGTAGTCCAACAGAAGCGCCCAGCCGGCGATGAAGGACACCAAATCGTTGAAGGCGTGCCGAGCAAAGCTGGCGGACCCGCCGGCCTCCGGCAGGGCGGAGGCCATCTCCGCGTAGGTTAACGTCGTACAGAAGAAGGCGATGCCGGCTAGGGCCAGGGCGAGCGGGGTGGCCCCCAGGGCATAGAGAGCCGTTACACCCAGGGCATAGTAAATGGAAGATCCGACATCGCTGTAACCCAGGGCAAACAGGTCCCGAACCCCCACGACCCGGCGCAGCCCTTCCTTGTCCATCTGGACAATCCGATGGGGGGCGTTCGCTTCGTCGGAAAGGTCAAAACCTTGATCGCTGTTCATGGCATTAACGTATGAGGGGCCCACGCAGCGGGTATACGCCGGTGGGCCCCCGTGGAGAAATTATTATTCTATCCTATTTCTTAGTTGAGCAGCCGCCATTCTTTTGGCAGGGGCAGCATTTCATCAGGGAGAGGAGCTTGAGCAGGCCGGCGATACCGATCAGGCCGTAGACCACCTTGGCCGGGCCAGTCATGGTGCCCAACAGCTTCTCCACCAAGTCCAGGTGGAAGAAGGCCACAAGTCCCCAGTTGAGAGCACCGACGCCGACCAAGACCCCGACGATCTTACAGACCGCACATGCTTTTCCACCTGTCATGCCACACCTCCTTTTTGAGAATCAACCCGCCTCATCGGTAATTCTCCCACTGAAGCGGGACACCGAACTCTTTTTCTTTCAAAGATTGGATCACCGCCTGAAGATCGTCAAGCTGTCTGCCGGCCACCCGCACCTTGTCTCCTTCAATCCGGGGCTGGACCTTCAGGCCGGAACCCTTGATCACCTGGATGATTTCCTTGGCTTTCTCCGAGGAGAGGCCCTGCTGGAGAGCCGCCTGCTGTTTGACGTGGCCGCTGGGCAGCTGCTCCGGCTCCTTCCAGGTGAAGGCGTTTAAAGGAACGCCCCGCTTGGCCATCCGGGTTTCCAGCACATCCACCACGCTTTTCAACTGCATCGAATGGTCCGCGGTAAGCTTCAAGAGAGGAGGGTTTTCCTCAAAGGTGATGCCGGCGCTGCTGCCTTTGAAGTCAAAGCGGGTCGCGATCTCCTTCTGCGCCTGTTGAACTGCATTGCGCAGTTCTTGAAGATCCACCTTGGAGACAATGTCAAAGCTGTGGTCCTGCGCCATCCCCTCTAGGATAACAGACCCCGTGGGGGCGTCAAGCGCCAGTCGTTTGGGTCAACCCTGGCCGCTGGCTTCTTCCTGCTTGGCTCGAAGCCGCAGTTTCTGGTCGGCGATCCGTTTCCGGATCCGGAGTGACTTCGGCGTTACCTCTAAAAGCTCATCCGAGCCGATGTATTCCAGCGCCAACTCCAGGGTCAGCTCGCGCGGCGGGGTGAGCATGATGGTTGTCTCGGCGGTGGAAGAACGCATGTTCGTAAGCTTCTTCTGTTTACAGATGTTGATGTCAAGATCCTTGTCCCGGCTGGCCTGGCCGATCACCATTCCTTTATAGACCGCGACACCGGGCCCGATGAACAGCTCTCCACGCTCCTGGGCGTTGGTGATGGCGAAGCCGGTGCTGACCCCATCCTCCATGGAGACCAAGGAGCCGTGCGGTTCCTGGCCCGGCAGGTCCGCGATGATCGGCTGGTACCCTTCAAACATGTGGTGGACCGAAGCGGTCCCGCGCGTTTTCTTCATGAGCGTGCTCTTCAAGCCCAGTAGGCCCCGGGTGGTGATCAGGTATTCCAGATGCAGCTCGCCGGTGGGGGTAGGGGCCATCTCCTTCAACTCTGCCCGCCGCCGGCCCAGCTCCTCGATCACCGTGCCGCGGTAATCCGAAGGAACGTCGATGGTCAGAAACTCGTACGGCTCCAGCTGCCGGCCGGCCTCCTCCTTGTAAACCACCTCCGGCTGAGAAACTTCCAGTTCGTATCCTTCCCGGCGCATCGTCTCGATCAGGATCGCCAGATGCAGCTCGCCCCGGCCGGCCACCAGGAAGGTATCGGCCCGGTCGGTGTCGGTCACCCGCAGTGCCACGTTGATCTCCAGTTCCTTGACCAAGCGGTCCCGCAGCATCCGGGAGGTGACGAACTTTCCCTCCGTGCCTGCGAACGGGCTTTTGTTCACCGCGAAGGTCATCCGCAAGGTCGGTTCTTCGATCACCATCGGCGGCAGGGCCTTTGGCCGTTCCGGGTCGGTGATCGTGTCCCCGATCCCGATCTCGGGGAAGCCGGCCACCGCGATGATATCGCCGGAATCAGCCGAGTCGGTCTCGATCCGCTCCAAGCCTTTGTACGAGAAGATCGCCGAGGCAGTGCCGGTCTGCCGGCTGCCGTCGGCGGCGATCCGCATCAGCGGCTGGTTTTTCTTCAATGAGCCGGCGTGGATCTTGCCGATTCCCATCTTGCCTCGGAACGAGTCATACGCCAGCGCCAGCACGAGGATCTGCAGAGATTCCTCCGGCGATACGGTCGGCGGAGGAATCTTGGCGACGATCGTTTCAAACAGCGGCGAAACGTCGGTGCCGGGTGTCCCCAAGTCCAGCGTGGTGGTCCGCTGGATCGCCGAGGCGTAGACGATCGGGAAATCCAACTGGGCGTGGGAGGCGTTTAAGTCCACGAACAGGTCGAAGGTGCGGTTGATGACGTCGTCAATCTGCGAGTCGGCCCGGTCAATCTTGTTCACCACCACGATCACCGGCAGCCCCAGCCCGATCGCCTTGCGCAGAACGAACTTCGTCTGCGGCATCGGCCCTTCCTTGGCGTCCACCAGGAGCAGGGCGCCGTCCACCATCCGCAGCGTCCGCTCCACCTCGCCGCCAAAATCGGCGTGGCCCGGCGTGTCCACGATGTTGATCTTGTACTCGCCGTACCGGAGGGAGCAGTTCTTGGCCCGAATGGTGATCCCGCGCTCCCGCTCCAGGTCCATCGAGTCCATGATGAGGCCCTCGGCGGCGTCGGCTTTCCGCACCGCGCTGGTAAAGCGGAGCATGGCATCGACCAAGGTTGTCTTGCCGTGGTCCACGTGAGCGATGATGGCGATGTTGCGAAGCAGTTCTGGTTTCATGAAGTAGACGAGTTTAGCACGTTTCCGAGGAGGAATCGGTTATTTTTAGAAGTCGGACAGCTCTTTCGGCGGGAGCGCGACCCGCAGGGCGTTGATGATCGCCAAAAGGTCGATCACTTCCTGGCTGATCGCGCCCGCGACCGGCGTGAGATGGCCGGCGGCGGCAAGAAGCATCCCGCCAACGCTTAAGGCCATTCCGCCGACCGCGCTTTCAAGCGCGATCCGGCGCATGCGCCGGCTGATGTGCATGAATTCGTCCACTTTTTTAAGCGAGCTGTCCAGCACCACGACCCCGGCGGCTTCGCTGGTAATGTCGCTGTTTTGCCCGACCGCCACGCCGACGGTTGCCGCCATCAGAGCTGGGGCGTCATTGATGCCGTCGCCCACGAACAGGGTCTTGGCCTTGCGGGCCTCATTCCGGACGATCTCCAGTTTTTCCTCCGGACTTTTCTCGGCATAGACCTCATGGATCCCCACCTTCTGGGCCAAATACCGAACCTCCGATTCCCGATCGCCGGAAACCACCAGGATCCGATTCAGGTGATGCCGGGGTTCCAGATGCCGGATGAAGGAGAATCCTTCCTCCCGCGGTTCGTCACGAAATCGCACGGTGGCGGCGTAGGCGTTGTTGATGATGACAACGCATTCCAAACCGCCGGCGCTCGAAGGGAGGCGGTCCGCGACGCCGGGCTGTTGGGCCAACAGCGTGCCGCGGCTTGTGATTTGAACGTTTCTCCCAGCCACCACGCCGCGCAGTCCTCCGCCGGGCTTCTCGCTGATTTCGGCCACTTCATGAAGTGTGACGTTGGCCTCCTGCGCGGCCTTCAGCACGGCCTGGGCCAGGGGATGCCTGGAGTAGCGCTCCAAGCTTGCCGCCAGCCCGAGCACCTCTTCCTGCTCGAAACCCTCCGCACAGATCAGCTCTGATAAACCCGGTTCCCCGTAGGTCAAGGTGCCGGTCTTATCGAAGATGACCGTCTCGCAGGCGTCAATCTGTTCCAGCACCACCGGGTTCTTGATGATGATCCCCCGCCGGGCAGCGAGGGAGATGGAACCGATGATGGCCACCGGGATGGCGATCAGGAGCGGGCAGGGAGTGGCGACAACCAGCACCGCCAGAAACCGGACCGGGTCCCCGCTGATTCCCCACGCGATGAGCGCCAGCACAAGGGCCGCCGGCGCGTACAGGGCCCCCAGCTGGTCTCCCAAGCGCCTTAAGCGGGGCCGGTTTTTCTCCGATGCCCGCATCACTTCGGTGATCTTCGCGTACCGGGAGTCCACCGCCAGTTTGCTTGCCGTAAAGGTGAGAACGGATTCCCCGTTGATGGCGCCTGAGAGCACCGCCGACCCAGGCGCTTTCGACATCTGGAACGGCTCGCCGGTCAGGAACGATTCATCCATCGTTCCATGTCCTTCCACCACGACGCCGTCCACCGGGCAGATCTCATGCGGGAAAAGAACCAGGGTATCTTCCACCGCGATGTCGGCCAACCCGATGTCCTGAATCTGCGCCCCCTTTTTCCGGTGAGCCACCGAAGGCATCCGTTTGGCAAGGGCGCGGAGCACAGAGGAGGCGCTGCGCACCGCGTAATTTTCCAAAGCGGCTCCGCCGGACAGCATCAGCACGACGAAGGCACCTGCCAGATATTCCCCCAGGAGAAAAGAGGCGATGATCGATAGCCCGGCCAGAAGATCGGAACCGAGGTCTCGCCGGATGATTTCACGCACCAGGTCGATAAGAAGCGGGATGCCGCCGAAGATCAGTGTGACAGTCAGAGGGAATCGGCAGAGATTGTCGCCGGCGTGGAAACCGAAGCGGAGAAGCAGGTGCAAAGCGATCGCCGCGGTTGAGAGAACGGCGATCAGCTCGTTCTTCCGGCGCACAAAGATGTCCCGAACCTCAGGGGACTTGATAAGAATGTCGCTCCAGCTTCGAGAACACCTCATAAGCGCATGGCACGACAAAAAGCGTCAGGGCCGTCGAAAACGTCACTCCGCCGACCACCGCTACGGCCATCGGCACCATGGTCTCCGAGCCGGGGCCGATGGCGAGGGCTGCCGGGATGGCGGCGGCGACGGTTGCTACGGAGGTCATCAAGATCGGTCTGAGCCGCACGGGGCAGGCGTCCAAGAGCGCCTCCCGGGCCTTCATGCCCTGCCTGCGCCGTTCGTTCGTGAAATCGACGAGAAGGATGGAATTTTTCTTGACGATGCCCATAAGGAGAATCAGACCGATCATGCTGTAAAGATTCAGCGAGTTCCGGCTCAGGAAAAGAGCCAGGAAAGCGCCGGTCACGCTGAAAGGCAAAGCCAGCAGGACGGTCAAAGGATGAATGAAGCTGTTGAACTGCGTGGCAAGAACCATGTAGGCCACGAAGATCCCCAAGATGAGGGCGAAGATTAAGCTCTGGAACGATTCTTGAAACGCCTGCGAGCCCCCGGAGAAAACCGCATGGTAGCCGCTGGGCAGGACCTGTTTGGTTATTTTGAGGACGGCGTCCAAGGCCTCCTGTTGAGAATGCCCCGAGGCCGGGTTGGCATAGATGCTGACGGCCCGCTCGCGGTTCTTGCGGGTGATGGAAAACAAGGTGGGCCTGACCTCGGAAGAGACGACCTCCGACAGCGGCACCACCTCTCCAAACTCGTTCCGAACCCACATCGTTTGAATGTCTTTCGGATGTGAGCGATCCGCCTCGGCCAATCGAACGCGAATGTCGTAACGCTTGCCATGGCTGGTGAATTTGCCGCTGCGGACGCCGCCAACCATCGCGTTGACCGTTTTGGCGATGGAATAGACGCTGACCCCGCGATCTGCGGCCTTCAGGCGATCGGGGTGGATCTGCAGTTCCGGCATCCCGAGCTGGTAGTCGGTGTCCACGTCCGTCATCATGCCGGAGGCCTTCATCCGCCTCATGATCTCCTCGCTCAAGCCGCCCAGCTTGTCCCAATCCGGCCCCCGGACCGTAAATTCGATCGGAAAACCGCGCTGCGCGGTGAATCCTGAAAGCGAGAGGTCTTGAACGATGGCCCGCTCAATGCCCGGCAGGGCGTTGAACTCCTTGCGGGCGATCTGCATGAATTCCTGCTGGGTTTCGTGATGGCCGTGCAGTTGCGGCCGCTTGGCCGGAGGCTTCATCGTGATAAAGAGGAATCCTTGATTGACCTGTCCCCCCGTGAAGCCGCCCACCGCGGCATAGACGTTCTCAATTTCCGGCCGCTGCATCAGAAACGCCTCCGCCTTCTTAAAGAGGGCGTCGGTCTTCTCCATGGAAGAGCCCAGGGGAAGCATGAGCCGGACCAAGAAACGGCTTTGATCCTGCGAGGGGACGAACTCCTTCTTCAGAATGGATGTCATGCCCACAGAGGAGAAAAAGATGAGGGCCGAAACGATCAGAACCAGCGTGCGGTGGTTCAGGAAGAAAGCTAGCGAAGATCGGTAGCGGGCAGTCAGCCATTTCATGAACCCGTCAATCACCTTGCCCAGGCGGGTGGTGTGCCCGACATCCAGGAACCGCGAACATCGCATCGGCGCGATGGTCAACGCCTCGAGCAAAGAAAACATGACGGCGACGGAAATGGTGATGCCGAATTGATAAAAGAACCGGCCGATGGTTCCCTGCATGAAGATGACCGGCACGAAGATCGCCAGGATCGCCAGCGATGCCGCAAGCGCCGCAAACGTGATCTCCCGCGCTCCGACCAAGGCCGCCTCCATGCGGGACTTGCCCTGCTCCTGGTAGCGCGAGATGTTTTCCAGAACCATGATGGCGTCGTCCACCACGACCCCGATGACCAGCGAGAGCCCCAGCATCGTGAAGGTATTCAGGGTGAATCCCAAAAAGTAGATCACAAGGAAAGAGCCCATGATGGAGGTGGGAATCGCCAGCAGAACGTTCAGAGTGGCGCTCCAAGAGCCCAAGAAAAAGAAACAGACCAGCGAGGTGAGGATGACCGAGAGAACCAGGTTGAAGGTCAGCTCGTTGACGGAGTCTTTGATGAACTGGGTGGTGTCGAATACCACGTAGAGCTGCATGCCGGAAGGGAGCCGCTTCTTCACTTCGGCAATCTTCTGCCGCACGGCATTGGCCACCGCAACGGCGTTGCTGCCCCGTTGCTTGACGACGCCGAGGCCGACGGCGGTCTTTCCCCAGCTGCGCGAGATGCGGCGGACGTCCGCCAGACCATCCTCAACGGAGCCGACGTCGCCGATGCTCAGACGATTCCAAACAGGTCCTCCCCGCACGCGTTTAGGGATAAGGATATGTTCAAACTGTTCGGGGGTGGAGGCCTCTCCATAGACCCGGACGTTGATCTCCTTGGGTCCCGTGTCGATGTAGCCTGCCGGAAGGTCGGCATGCTGGGAACCGATGGCATCGAGAACATCCTCGACCGTCAGCTCCTTATCCCGCATCTTCTTGGCATCCAACCACACCCTTAAGTTCGGATCGACAAATCCCCCTAAGCGGATTTCTCCCACCCCTGCGACCGTCGTGAACTCATCCTTCAGACTCTCGCTGATGTAGTGGGTGATGTCTTTAAGAGGCCTGTCCCCGGACAGCGCCATCCACAGGATCGGCTGGTCTTCCGGGTTGGTTTTGGTGACGACGGGAGGGTCGATCTCGCGCGGCAAGTTTCTCTGCGCCTGCGCAATCTTGGTCTGGACCTCCTGCAGGGCCACGTCAATGTTGCGGCTGAGGTTGAACTCGATCGTGATCTGGGCCTGCCCCTGGCTCGACACGGAGGTCACTTCCTTAATGCCCTCGATGCTCATCACGGCGTCTTCCACGATGTCCGTGACCTCGGTTTCCATGACCTCCGGGGCGGCTCCTTCCCACGTGACGGTCACAGAGACAACGGGAAAATCCACATCGGGCAGTTGGCTTACCCCCAGATGCTGAAAGCCGATCCAGCCAAAAACCATCAGCCCGATCATGAGCATCCAGGCAAAGACAGGATTCTTAATCGAGACGTCGGATAAGGTCACAGGGTCTCTCCGATCGCCACGTGCAGGCGCCAATATTGGCGCCTGGCTTCGTAGTGGGCCCGGATGAAATCCCGCCGGGAATCCTGAAAAGATTGCAGCGCCTGCAGGACATCGAGATTGTTCACGAGACTCCGGCGGTAATCCTGCACCTGAAGGCGGTAATTCTCATCCGCGGCGTCCAGCGCTTTGGACAAAGCGGCGCTTCTGGAGAGATCCATCTTTAAGATTTCGTACGCGTCCCGGATGTCCAAGACGGCGCGCCGACGCGTTTCCTGGGAGAGCAATTCCGCTTGGCGGGCTTGCGAGACGGCTTCTTTGACGGCGGCTTTCGTTTCTCCCCCTGTGAAAATCGGAACGGAGACGACAAGAGAGGCGTCCCAGGAGATATCCTTCGAGACGCCCGCCCGTTCGACGTAATAGTTGCCGTTGAGACCTACCGTGGGCAGGTAGCCGGCCTTGGCGATCGAAATTTGTTTCTGGGCCACAACAGCGGCTTCTTCGGTTGCCCGGACATCCGGACGGGACGCCGCTTTCGGCAGGTACGCCGCTTCCGACTCCATCGGCGGGAGAGGAGGGACCGGATCTTGGATCGCCTCGATGCGGTCGCGGCCGGTCAAGAACTCAAGCAGCTGCCGGACCACCGTTTCATCGGTGCGCGCCGACTCCAGGTCCGCCTCCACCCGGAGCCGCTGCGCCTCAGCGCTGATCACCTCGCCGGTTCTTGATCGACCGATCCGCACTCGCTCTTTCAACTCGTCAACCCGTTCCGCCAAAGCGGCCCGGATCATCTCAAGGGTCGCCAGATCTTCCCGCTTCTCCTGCAGCAGGTAGAAGGCGTCCGCCACATCCACCAAGAGGAGATGTTCTGCCCGCGTTTTCTCATAGGCCCTCTGCCGGCGCTCCGCCTGCGTTCCCGCCATGGCGGCGAACTCTTTAAAACCGGAGAAAAGCGGCTGGCTGAAGACGAATTTCCGGTCCGGCACCTTGCGCAGCGTGAATTGAGAACCGCCGTTGCCGTCCTGCCGCTTGTCCGTGGACGAGAAAGAGGCTTGGGGCAAAATGCCGCTGAATGCCCGGCTGAAATGCACTTCCGCTTCGACCATCTTTTCTTGTTGAATGGCGATCGTCTCGCTCTGCTTGAGCGCCAGCTTGTAGCAGTCCGACAGCGTCAGGGGAGAATCTTTCTGGGCGGAAGGGGCCGTCTCGGCCAGGGCGAGTGGGAGCGACCCCAGCCAGAGCAACCCAAAAGTTGCCAGAAAACGGGCCGGGCTGTTCATGGCTTATCCCCCAGGATGTGAACCACTCGCTCCAGGGTGGCCAGGTATTGCGCCCGATCTGCCGGAGAAACCTGCCCGAAGACGCGGGACAAGGTGCGCCGCTTCTGTTCCCAGATGTTGTCTAAGACGCGTTGGCCTTTGGGCGAAATCCGAACCCAGATGATCCGGCGGTCGCGCCGGTCTCCTTCGCGCCGAACCAGCTGTTGAGCGATCAGCCGATCGATCAGGCCGGTTGCCGAAGGGCGAGAGATCCCCAGAGAATACGCCAGTTCATTCATGGGGCATCCCCCTCGGCTGGAGAGGTGCTGCAGCGCCCACATCTGGGGAAGGGTGATTTCTCCCCGCGAGAGATAATTTGATTCATGCCGGGCGAAGCCGCGAATAAGCAGAGGCATGAGCTCGATCATGCGTCGGCTGAATTGAGCGATGTCCATCGGGTCTCCAAAAGATACCTGTTCGTCTAGCTAACTATTAGCAAGACAAATTATATATCATTTTGGAGCGGTTGTTGTCAACCGGGAGGACCCAAATCGGTGGGGGGCAATTACCGACGGAATAAGCGGGGCCGACGTGACGACTTTGGAACCGCTCCACCCCTTGCCAAATGTTTCTAACGACTCCGCAGTCGATTAAAACCTAAAGCTTCGGCGGGCAAGGAAGCCCATCGGCTGCGTTGCATTCCACATCGTCTCCAGCGCCGGCTCCATCCACGTCGGCTTCGACGCCTCCCGTCACTTCATTCGTCGCGGAAACATTGGTGCTGCCGGTCTCGGTGCCGACGGTCGTGGTCTCGGACGCTGTCGTGTCGGTCCCTGTATCCACTTGCAGACCGGCGTTCGAGGTGAGCTCTTGCTCGATAATGTCGGTACTGGCGGCCGCTTCGGCGTCGATCAAGCCGCCACTTGCATTGGGATCAATCTTCACGGTTCCCGTAACGTCGGGATTCTCACTACTGAGATTGGTGTTGGCATTGACCTCAATAATACTGTTCTGACCGTTGCTTGTAGATTCTTGGCTGCTTCCCGATGAGCCAACAGATTCCACCTGGGTGTTTGTGCCGGACGTTGCTTCATTGTCGGCAACATCGGTGGTCGTCTCGGTATTGGCGTCCAGGAGGCCGCCGCCGGCGTTCGTGTCGATCGCGATGTCGCCATTCACAGTGGGGTTATCCGTATTGAGATTGGCGTCGGCGTTGACTTCAATGATGCTGTGCTCGCCGCCGGTTTCAGCACCTCCGCCGGTAGGACCCTCGAGATTTTCGCCGGTGCCTCCACCCGTACTTCCAGAGGGAGTCTCTTGCTCTTGTACGGTTTCATGACCACCGCCGGTTTCAATCTCGATGTTCGCCCCCGTGCCTTCATGGGAACTGCCAGCCAAGGAAGTCTCGCTGCCCCCACCCGTTATCGGTTCCTGGCTGCCCCCTAAAGAACTCCCTGCTCCCACGTTGCCGCCAGGGAGAGCCGTCTCTGCTCCAGCCCCGATGTTCGCCCCTGTGCCTTCATGGGGACTGCCGGGCAAGGCAGTCTCGCTACTTCCGGAGCCGTGGACAAATACACCGTGGTTTGCCTCAGTGGCGGCAGGATAAGATTGGGGTGCTGTCGCCGAGATGGCCGGCTGATGAATCTCCGCCGCTGAACCGGCATGACTTCCTGGGGTTCCATGCTTGCGTTGTCCTCCAGCGTCAATCGCCGCATGCGGCGAAAGAATGCGGCTGCCTTCCGCCATGCCGCCCAGAGTCTTGTCGAGGGCGACATCCCGCGGATCAATACCCGAAGTCTCTGAGAAGGCGAGTGCTTGCAGTCCGCAGAGGAAACCCATTGCCAGAATCATCAGGAAAACCTTATAGTTTCTCATAGCGAAAAGAGCACTTCTGCTCCTACGATATGCCGATCGTGATCAAAAAATCCGTTATCGTTACCGGAATGAATGAAACGATAAAATCCCCGTGTCGCCAGGTTCGGTTTCCAATGATAGGTCAGCCCTGCATAAACGTCCACCAACCTGTCCCTCCGGCCGTTCAAATCCAGTGTTGAAAGAGAAGAAAACTCCGGATAAGTGCCATAGTCAAATCCTGTGGACAGGTCCAAATCCACCGGCCCCAAACAATCCACGGGGGCATGGAGCCCAACACGGGTCAGGGATCCCTCTCGGTTGAAGTCCTTGCCCCGCGTATCCGCGATGCTCAGTTCCTCTTTCAGGAAAAGATAAGATCTGTAATTCTTGGTTGGGTAAACATACTGAATGACGCCGATGCCGCCGCGATAACCATCCCGAGAGGTTACAGGCGGGTTCGAGCCATCCTGGCCATAGTTGGAATAGGACACGCGGCCGTACAGGTCCGTTCGGGTATGGCGCCAGAAGATCGTGTCCGCGCTCAACAGCAACTGATTGACGACGGAAAAAAGATCGCTTGCCAGGAAATTTACCCGAAGGTCGTACCGCGCTCCCCACAGCACAGGCCGGCGGTTCACAAACGTCCGTCTTTTCGCATCCAGAGCGACCCCTTGCGAAGTAAAGTTCACCTCGTTCGTCGCTTGATCGTGGAACAGAGTTTCATTGATGTACAGCGCATCCATTCGGAAATTCCGATCGAGCATGAGCGGATACCCCGCCGTTAGGTCCAGGATGTAATCCGGGCCGCTTCTTTTAGATTCAGAAGAGAGGCTCTCGTTGTTGGGGACCAAGAGAGGGTTGCTATCGTAGGCCGCCCCGATTTTGCCGAACAGGTAGGGCTTGCGGTGCACGCGGTGGGCGACGTGCTGTCTCTTCTTGAGGATTCGGGAAAGCTGTCCCTGGGCCCAATGGCGATAGTCGTCGGAATCGCTGTGCTCGATGACCCACCGCAGTTGGCGCGTCGCTTCCATCGGCTCCCCATTACGGGCGTAAGCCAGCCCCAAGAACAGATGCGTGGGGATGTGATTCGGCTGCTGGGCCAGCAACTGTTGATAGGCGGCGATCGCTTCTTTGTGCCGGCTCAATTTATCGAGAGTCAACCCCCGATACCGCAACAACAGCGGATCGTTCGGGTATTTCTTGATCAGGCCGTCTATGTTCTCGAGAGCTTTTGTGAATTTCCGTTCTTGAAACAATCGAGGGAAATTGCTGCTCTCGAATTCTTTTTCGGAAATGACCGGTGACTTATCTTGCGCGAAAGCATTTTGAATCAGGAAACTGAAGGAACCAACGGAGAGAATACCAGCGAAGAGGAAAAGGACACTTACGACAAGCGGTCTATGTTTCAGATAGACTCCTTTACTGTTGATCGATTATGTCATAAATCCGTTTTATTGCAAATAAACTTATTTCAGATCTTTTATCACAGCGGTTCATTTTTAGTCAGTAGGCCATGAGCCAGTCCGGTTGTTGCTTGACAACCCATGAATTTATTCACAAGGCGAAAACCATGAAAGAGATTCGTTCAACCAAAGAACGCCTTAGAATCCTCGAAGTGGTTATTCTCAAGCGCGGCCAAGTCAGTGTGAACAAAACTGCCAGCCAGCTTCCTCCGGTTTTTATCCAGCGATGGCCCGCCGATTGGCGGGATTTTCTGGCTCTCCGCTGCCCAACTGACGTCCAGGCGTATCACAAGTAGTAACGCGGGAAGCATGATCAGATTATTTCAAACCTCTTTTTCTGTGCTACCCTGTCCATAACCATGAACCCAAACAGTATCCTCACTCCTGCATTATGAATAAACACTTTGACACTTGGAGTGTTTTGCGCGTCTTGTCCTGGCAAGACGCGCTCACTATTCTGGCAGTGCTTGTTCTAGCAGGTTTCATGGCGTTCCTCTTTCGACGAATAGCTCGTCGTATCGCAGAAAAGGCGCCATCTCACCTACGTCTCTCGATCCTGCGCGGCATCCCGATCATGTGCCTCCTGATCGGGATCGGCGCGGTCGTGATCATCGTACCGATCTTGGTGGAACCGACCTTTCAGGATATTGTCACGCTGTTGGTAAGCGTCGGCCTGGCATTGGCTTTCGCGCTCAAGGATTATGGCAGCAGTCTGCTCGCGGGACTGGTGACTGTGTTGGAGAACACCTACCAACCAGGAGATTGGATCGAAGTGGACGGCGCCTATGGAGAAGTTAAATCCATCGGCGCGCGGGCGGTGCGGATCGTCACTCCTGATGACACCGAGGTGATCATCCCACACTTACGTCTCTGATCCTCCAGCATTTTCAATGCCACGAGCGGAAATCGCAGCCTGTTGTGCGTCGCCGATTTCTATCTTCACCCAAATCATGACGCGCTTGTCGCGCGCAAGTGCTTGGAGGAGGTTGCCCAAAGCAGCTCCTACTGAAAACCGGATTCGCCTGTCACCGTGATCGTCGTCGAGAAACCCTGGGGCACGCATTACCGTCTTAAGGCTTACGTGAAGGAGAGCCGCGAACAATTTCCATTCCTCACGGACCTGACAATCCAGGGCAAGGAGGCGATTCGGTCCCTCGGCATTCGCTTCGCCCAAGCGGTATACGCCGAAACAAAACATTGATTCAAACTTCTGATTTCTGCTTGACGTGAGAGTTTGATGCCGGCACCGAAGATTATCAGCCATCTCGAATTGTTTTGCCAAGCCCAGCCGCGATAGCTTCCCGGACGCCGACAGGTTGGATGGGAAACACTCGCAGAGCCGAATCGTTTTGAACCACGGTGGGATACCGAATCCCCTCGATGAGTCGGCGGCCGATGCGGGCTTGGACAGGAGTCACCAGCCCAAGCCAAAGGCTGGACAGCCAGGGAGTCAAGACCGGCACCGGGAGCATAAGCCGTTTCAACCCTCGCTGTCTGGCGTATTCCCGCATCAGTCCGCCGTAGGAAATCTGATCTGGCCCGCCGATTTCAAAAACGGGGTTGCCCTCTCCCAGGTAATCCAGGACGGCAAGGAGATACTCAAGCACGTCGTTGATCCCGATCGGCTGGGCTGGCACGGAAACCCATCGGGGTGTGACCATGATGGGCAGACGTTCCACCAGCGCGCGAATCAGCTCGAAAGAGAGACTTCCGGATCCTAGGATGACGGAAGCTCGGAATTCGATCACCTGAATGCCGGATTGCCGGAGGATGTCCCCCACCTCGTGGCGGCTCTTAAGGTGAACGGATAATTGCTCGCGGCTGTCGCCCAAGCCGCCCAGATAGATGATTCGGTGGACGCTGGCTGCTTGAGCGGTTGCGGCAAAAGAGGAAGCCGCTTTTCGGTCCGCTTCTTCAAATGGGCTGGCCGATCCCATGGAATGCACCAGATAATAGGCGGTGTGGACTCCTTCCATGGCCTGCCGGAGACTGTCTGGATCGAGGAGATCTCCGGCGACTACCTCCGTCCCGGAGCGGACCTTGGATTTGAGCATCTCGGGCTGGCGGGCCAGGCACCGGACCCTAGCCCCGCGTGCCTCCAGAAGAGGCAGGAGCTTTCCCCCGACATAGCCAGTTGCCCCGGTCAGCAGGATCAGCGGCTTTTCCATATCCGTTTATTGTACCGAATCTTTGATCCGCCTTGCATTTCCACCAATAATGAGTAATCTTGGACCAGTACTTCAGCGGATCCCCCCAATTCTCGCACAGGCTGTGCGTGAATTGGAACACCAAAAACTGCCACGGCCTGTGGCAGTTTTTACCCACTCGAAGTTTCACCAAGATGGACAGTTTCATCATCAATTGAAACTGCTGAATTTAGTGAAAAGCCAAGTCCTAATCGTTTCGCGATTTGCCACTTGACAGTCGCTGGATCCGTTCATAGAATGTGAACAAATAGTTCACAGTTCATGAACGGTCTGTTCACGAGGTGAAACCATGAAAGAGATCTTCTCGACCAAAGAACGCCTCAAAATCCTGGAAGCGGTTATTTTCAAGCGTGGCCAAGTCAGCGTGAACGAAACCGCCAGCCGGCTTCACCTGAGCAAGGGTCTTGTCTCAAAATACCTCGATTTCCTTGCTAAAGCGGGCATGGCGAAGCGACATAATGGAAAATTTTCCATCATCGAAAATTCTCCGTTTGTGAAAGGAATCAAGGTGCTGCTTAATCTTCAGCGAGTTCCTACCAGCGTTTTTAGGAAGCGCCAGTTTGTCAAAGCAGCCGGTGTGTATGGAAGCTGTGCCAAGGGTGAGAATACGGAAGAGTCGGACACGGACATCTGGATCCGAATTGCCAAGACAGGAGAAACACTGCAGGCTGCTCTCACATCCGAACTGAATAAGAAGGTTGACAACGCAAAGATCCTGTTTCTATCCGATGGGAAGCTAGAGCAGTTAAAGAAGCAGGATGAGCTTTTCTACCACGCCCTTACATTTGGCTCGATTACCATTTATGGAGAAAATGATGCCCTTCAATTATGACGACTGTATCCACAAAGGATTACTGCGGAAAATGCCCCCGTCAAAAGACAAGGCCTCCCAATCTCTGAAAAAAGCCGAGAAGTGGCTCAAGGAAGCGCAAAAGACCGCAAAGAGCGAAGCGTTCAATTCTTCCGTATTGGCCTCCTACATGACGATGTTTCATGCAGCCCGGGCCATCCTATTCCTGGATGGCTTCAGGGAAAGGAGTCATGCCTGCATCGCCCGTTATCTCGATGAGAAACATGTCAAGAGAGGACTCCTGGAAAAGGAGTGGGTCCATCTCTTGGATCATCACCGGGAAATCCGCCATGATGATCAGTACGACCTGAGCTTCTTCTCAACCAGAGAAGAAGCAGATCAGGCGGCGAAATCCGCAGCCAGGTTCCTCAATCGGATGACGGAACTCTTTGATTCTGCTTCGAAGCTGATCGGCAGAAATGATACACGCTGAATGCAACAATGTTTCATTTTGAACCAAATGAAAGAATGGCGGGGCCGACGGGATTTGAACCCGCGCTCTCCTGCGTGACAGGCAGGCGCTTTGAGCCGGACTAAGCTACGGCCCCTGAAAAATCATTGCTTCAATGGGCGATGGAGGACTCGAACCCCCGACCCCCTCCGTGTAAAGGAGGTGCTCTAACCAGCTGAGCTAATCGCCCGAGGCACCATTCTATCGGATTTTGTCATTTGTTGTTATCCCTTTGCGTCTCCGACGGATACGGCCAGCTGGTCTTTGCGCCCTTTTTCACCGTTTTGCCCACTTTGTGGGGATTCCATTAGCACCACATTAGCAGAAATCGAATCAAAAATCTGCCGGTCCAATCGCTCGGCCACGCCATGATTGGCATTGGGCAACAGGTGCCCGTAACGGTCCAGAGTCATCGTAGCAGAAGCGTGTCCAAGCTGAGATTGCGCGAATTTGACGTTCTCTCCCTGAGCGATCAGCAGTGTGGCGAAGGTGTGTCTGAGATCGTGGAACCGGATGCGCCGCAGCCCGGCCCTTGTGAGCGTCGGCAGGAAGTGGGAGTGGACCACCGTTGTCGGCTCAAGCGGCGTGCCGTCTGAATTACAGAACACAAGGTCATGCGGGCTGACAGGGCAGGTGATCTGGTGAATCTCCAATGCTTTCTTGAGCTTGGGAGACATCACAATGGTGCGCTTGGAATAACGAGTTTTTGGCGGCACAAACAGCCACGTTGGCTCGCCCAGCTTCAAATCCTTCTTCTCCCGCCAGCAGACTGAGCGCTGCACGTAAATCTGCTCCTGCACGAAGTTGATGTCCCCCCACTGCAAGCCGAGAAGTTCTCCCTGCCGCACGCCGGTCATAATCGCCGTCTGAAACAGCGTCCGATACGGCTCATCGGCGTATTTGAGAAGCGCTTGAATCTCTAGCGGCGTTAGAAAATCCATCTCGCGCGGCTCCAATGTAAGCCGCTTGATGTCGTCGGCTGGGTTTTCTTTCAGGTATCCCCACCGCTTGGCGCACTTAAGCATGGTTTTGACCAGAATCAGCGAGTTGTTGACCGACTTCCGAGAAAGGCCGCGGTCTCGTTCCAGTGAAGCCATGAAACTTTCGATGGTTTCGCTCGTGATCCGCGTCAGTAGCAAATGTCCGAAGGCTGGGTTGAAGCGTCCCCGGATGAGGTAGCGGTAAGTTTCCAGCGTGGAGGGCCGGACGTTGATCGCGGCATAATCGCGCAGAAACCTCTCGGCAAATTCAGAGAACAGGATGGGCTTTGGAAGTCGGTAAGTCCCGGAATGGATCTCAGACAAGACCTCGGATAATCGCCTTTCCGCGTCGTGTCGATTCCTGCCAACCGTCTCCCATTTTTGTTTCTTCCCGATAAGGTAGACGATGGCATACTGGGCTTCTTTGTGAGTGCAGGGCTGCTGCGTTCTGTTGCCGCAGATCGGACACCGCTTAACAATACTTCCTCGCGCCACGGCCTAACTCCTCTCTTTGGAGATAGGCCCATTATACGATAAATGTAGCGTTTTGGTAACAATTATCTTGTTGCTAAGAGCTTTGGGCGACCTCGATGGCGGGGTGAGGAGAGATATTTTTTGAGAGAGCTTGCATCGATGAGCCACGTACCGCTCGCTTTCCGACCGACCACCTTTTTCTCGGAGATTAGGCGTGCCAAGTATTGGCGAGACAATCGATGCTTTTTTGCAGCTTCCGAAGCAGTTAATACCCCCAGAATTGGGGAGGCGAATTTCATGAGTGTTATGATACGTCATCCCGATGCTCGTTTCCAGCAGCCGTCTGGGCCCGAAGAAACTGCGTTACCTCGGCAGGGTCGAAACGAACATAATGGCCAACTTTAATGTGGGGGATAACTGATGGCCCCAAGCGAGTCCGTTGGTAGAGCCAGTTGACATGAACACCCAGGATTTGAGCCATTTCCCGAATGTTCACCAGCCGAGGGACTTCATTCTGACTCATCGGATCAGTCCTCCCGGCCAAATGGATCGCCATGATAAAACTTCCGGTGGGTAATTAGCATGGCTTGAGGAAGGCTTACCCCCCTCCGCATGAGCCACGCAACCATCTCGGCTTTCTTGGCCGAAGTGGAGAGCTTCTTAAACTCCCCGTACGGCATCCGGCCCCGCCTGTACCGTCGTCTCCGCATACCCTTTCTACCTCTCCAAAAGTTAATCAGTTAATCAAGTTAATCAAGAAACAGGAAGTCTCCATAAGAAGCTCTATAGAGAAGTTTCTGTTTTCTGGTTAACTGTGGTTAACTGGTTAACTCCACCCCTGACCATGCTCTTGTTTCCCGTGCCGGGATAGATTTCAAACCCGCGTTCTCTTAGCAGTCCAGAGACAAAGTTCCTGCCGTATTTCTTTTCCCCATTTTCCTGAGTCCAACCGATGTACTGCAGATAGAGTGTCGAAAACGGCATATCGATAGGTTTCCCATCGAATGTTTCCCGCAGGAAGTTCCCGAAAAGGTCCGTCTCAGTCTTGTAATCCTCGACCTCCATCCGAATCTTCTCAGGCGTCAGCAAGCCCTCTTTCTGCCAAGCAAGGCACCCTTCAACAAGCCAATTGAGAATACCGGGGAGTTCCTTGAAAAGCGTCGGTTCTAACTTGTGATCAATCTCGATTTCCGTAAAGCTTCTAGGAAATTTAATAATCTTTAGGCGATCCCAAAGCGCAATCTCGCGCCCGTAGACCTGCGGTTTGTGGTTGGTGTGCATGAACACTTTATGTGTCGGCTCAAAAGTGAAGTTGTCCTTGTAGAGCTTCCGAGCCGTGATTCTGTCCCCGCCAGTTATCGCCTTGACCATCGCCTCGTTGAACCGCGCTCCCGATTTGGTCTCTCCGCAGACGACCAAGCGTGTTCCGTGGAGGTCTGCGAAGGCGGTCGAATGGCCGTCGGTGCGCTTCTGCAAAAGCAAATCCAGAGTGGCCGTATGTAAGTATTCGCCAAGGATTTTGGGCATGACGCGCTCTAGAATGGTTCCTTTCCCGTTTCTGCCGAGACCCCAGAACAGGAAGAGGCAGTGCTCGCGCACGATACCTGTTAGCGCGTAACCCAATGCTTTTTGGACATACCGAATAACCTCGTTATCCATCAAAACTTCAACCAGGAATTTTTTGAAGCGCGGACAGTCAGCTTTCGAGTCGAAGGCGACCGGAGAAATTTTCGTTATAAGGTATTTCCTATCGTGGGGCAGGAGAGTCCCCATCTTTAAGTCGATAGTGCCGTTATCAACATTGAGAAGCCAGGGGTTCGTGTCTAAGTCAGATGGTTTAACCGAAACTTTTGGCTCACTGGTTGCCAATTCGATCATGCTCCGGATGTGCTGGGCTGATTCGCTTAGAAGAGCAAACCTGATCAATTTGTCGGCACGGTCGTGCTCGTTGAACGCTTTCGGGTCGAGCACTTTCGCTCTGATTTTCATTTTCGATTGATAAGCCGCTGTGAAGAGTCGTTCGATGGTTTTTTTGGAAATGAACCCCATCTTGTTTTGCGTGTCCGGTTCCCACCGCTTCCCGTTCCAAACATACCAAGACTTGAACATCGAACAATAACGGATGAAATCGCCGTAAAGCCCAACTAAACGCCTGCCGTTTCCAGCATCCGAAAAGTTTTCCCGAATTAAGGCTTTAGAAGTTATCGTGGAATTCAGCTTCTTGCCGCTCATCGTCCTTGAACCTCTTTTGTCCTAAAGATGAGCGCCTTGAGGTCCCGTAAGTCCTGAGCATAGCGTCGGGCTGAAATTTGGAGTTCATCGTTATAGAAGCGGGTAGCTGCTTCTTGGGCTAGGCCAGGGTCTACACTGAATACGAAGGTGGAAAGCCGTCCGTCTAGACGAATTTCGGGGAAAGGTATCCGGAACTCAGACTTTAGCGCTGCAGCTAAAGATAAGTCTGTCGTCTCGTAGGTCGTCATGTTTCTCCGCGTTGTTCTGTCGGTTATTCTTAATCGCCACTCGGAAAATAAAAAACCCGTTGGGATTCCCCAACGGGCATAAAAAATGGAGAGCCTAAAAGGGGAATTACCCTTTTCCGACTCTCCGCATCACGACCAACTGACGCTTAGTCCTGTGCCTCAGATCCCCAATTGAGATCAATTCGGTGCATATCTCAACGGCGGTTAAAAATCACCGCGATTGACAATAGGTGAGTTAACCCGCTCACCACGGGATTGAATCTGTGGCACCCTCAGAACTAAAATTCAAAGAACACGAAAGCTATTTCAGCCTCTGTATCGAACATAGCATCATAGAGAGGGAAATGTCAAGGGTGCGTGGGCGGAGCAATAAAGTTTGGAAGCTGGCTAGTCTCGCTTGGAGTCCCGCTTTCGGGTTCAGCCCGAACCGCAGGAACGGCGCTGGGTTCTCGATCTGCGGCAAGTAGCTCTGGATTGGCCTTCTTCAGGAGTTCTCTCCGCAGTCCCCAGTGGGCGGGCTTGAGAATATTAACGACGGTGGGCTGATGGTTAACCTCTCCTCGGGTAAATCCCAACATGGTTGCTTGCGAGAAGATGGCTCGATTGATTTGGGCAAGGATGGGGGCCAATTGCTGGTGTTGTCCTGCTCCCCGTAAATCATCAATCGTTTTCCAGCATTCACGGATCACCTCATCAAATTTCTCAATGTACCGCCGCTGGTGAATCCAGACCTTATCCCAGCGCATCGCCATCTCGTGGTATTGTTCAAAATCATTGGAGGCAGTATCGTATCGGATACCTAATTGTCGCCCAACCTCACTGAATGATAAACCCTTGGCCCGAAGGTGGGCTACTTGGCAGCGTCTTTCCCAGAGTTCATCCTCGGTAAGCTTACACGCCCCCCCTACCGTTTTAACGGCTACACACGTTGTTTGTTCGAGGATTTCAGCCATAGCATGACCTGGCTACTAATGAAGGTGATACTTCACAAATAGCTTCAGCTTCGCCCATAGGATTTTCCCCAATTTGGCGCCACAGGTGATTCAGATTCATTTGGTGTAGACCGAGCAAGTGAGAGCGTCCATGCCTGGGAACATACAAAGAGATGGGGTATTTTTCAAGAGAAATAATGCTCATAGCGAGAGGAGGCTGCCCAAGCACCCCCCGCGGGATGTACAATCAAGGGGCCTCGATTTTTCTGGGGAATTTTAGAATGAGTCAGGCCGGTGCTCTAGAAATCGAGCAGCTTGGAGGGCGAGACCCCGAGGGCCTTGGCGAGTTTCCCAATGGTTTCCAAGCGAGGGGAGGGAGGCTTCCCGCTCTCAAGCGCTTGCAAATGTTTGTATTCGATCTCCGCAAGCTCGGCGAGACGTTGCTGTGTGAGGTGCTGTTTTTTCCGAAGCTCACGCAGACGCTTGGCAAACCGCATGTTGATGTTCGGGGGCATAGCGAGGTCATTCTTTCAGAACTCCTTGGAGGTGGACACCTGCTAAACCAGGTGATACGATTTGTGCCGCAACTGAACATAAGAAGTAGGAGTGGAGATGGACAAAAAAACATGGCAGGGGTTCATCATGGTCGTCGTAGTAGTGTGCTTATGGTGGTATGTATCGCAGGAGAATGAGCTCAAAAAAGTGCGCTCGGAGTGCCACTTTTGGGCCATGAGTGCCGCAACCAATCAGTTTAACCAGAAAAAGGCAATGGCTCCGGCTTGGCAACAAGCCCAAATGCCTGACGGAAACTTCTATACAGCCGACTATGAGATTTTCTATCAGGAGTGCTTGAGATCGCATGGGATCAGGGAGGGCCGCTAACATGAAATATGATGTACAACGTGATCGAACATGTTTCGAATGTCTAGCACAAAATGGAGTGGAACAATAGAAAGAGAGAGGTAATTGAGATGGGTATTGTGATCGTTCTGCTGCTAATCATTGCTTGGCCCTCCATAGTAAAAATTTTGAAGTTCCTCTCGATGCTACTACTAACTATTCTCACCCTTATAATTTATGCATTCCAAATATGGCCTTTATTCATCCTAAGGCTATTTAACCAGCAAGAAGCATCCAAAAGACTCAAATGTTTACTCCGAGAGGATCGTTTTCTGCGTGGGTTATTTCTTGAGCTTGCATTGGAGGACAACGATAGAGAATTCTATAAAAAAATAGAGGAACTTGGTAAGCCTGCTTATACAGGGGACCTTCGTAAGAGCTTCCGAACAGATGAACAAAAAGAAAAAGAAGCAGAAAGAGACCGTCAAGAGGTGAGCGAAATGCCCCGTAATGCCCACTGGCCACCCGGCTGGCTGGAATCAACAGAGCAGTGGAAGAAAGAGCATCCGAAGACCTTATTGAAAGAAGGGGCGAGCGGACATTGTAAGGAGGGGGAGCCAAAATGCGGTTAACAGTTCTGCTGTTACTTGTGCTCGGATTAGTTTCTCCGGTGATGGCGGCTCGAATTGTCCCAGCTAACGATCCATCGGAAGGGCTGACCAGACTAGCTGATGACCTGGAGGAACAGCAAAGGATGCAACAACAATACCAGTATAATTCAGCTCTTTTAGCCCAAGCGCAAGGTGCGTACACTTTCTCCCCGCAAGATTTTCAACAATTACTCATGCTCCTTCAGGCACTCAAATCAAGGGAATGGTTCATCACCACTCCAGGAGAGCCAGTTGATGCAGTCGTTGCCGGAGTCGCCGTGACGCGCAGGGATCATATTCGGTCACAGTAATAGAGATGATAGGTATAGTTCATTGGGTCAATCAATTCCGGCCCCTCGGGATTCGCTGGAACGTTCCATTGCATAAATACATTGCGCTTTACTATCTATCGCCGTAAAGTGGCCCTGTTCGTCTTCTTAATCCTTCTTAACTAGATTATCGGCCTATCGGTCAACTTGCTCATGCCAAATCTTACGCGAATTTTTTCCATTGCGATCCTCCCTGCAATTGTTACTGGATGTGCTCCCGCATACTTCGTTCATCCAAACTCTCTACCGAATGAAACTTGGCAAGCCCAACAATGGGAACGGTCCTTAGGAGCCGCACAGACTCAGCAACTCCATAACCAAGGCGTTCTTCAGGAAGCATCTGCAATTCCAGAAACCGGACCAAAAATCTGTCGGTTGGTTAAGGAATTAAGCGAAGTATCGGAACGTCCGAACGCTGATTACAAAATCTACATTCTCAGCACGCAGAGCTTCAATGCAATGTCAACGTCAGATGGCGGTATCTGCATCACCCAAGGACTACTCAACTACCTATCGAATAGGCCAAACCGCGAGAACGAATTGGCTTTCGTGATTGGGCATGAGATTGGTCATTTTTGTGCTCAACATGGACTGAAGAGGTTACAGCGAGTTCAGGCTGAACGGGTAGCCATCTCGCTGGCTCGAATCCTGGGGGGCGTAGTGGCTGCCGCTTACGCTAATCCATATGCGAATGTCTCTGCCCAAATGAATAACGGCGCTCAAATGTCCGAGCTTGCAGCAAAACTCATCGTCAATATCCAGGAGTCAGGCTATAACCAAGGAGAGGAATTGGAAGCGGATCAGTTCGGTATCCGTTACATGCGCCTTGCCGGTTACAATCCAGATGGAATCCCTACTCTTCTTTCGGACATGCAAAGATTCGATCCAAAATTTATTATGTTCAGAACACATCCCCCGTATCCACGGCGCTCGCAGGATGCAGCGTTATATATTCAAGCTTCGAGCGCAATCAAGCCCAGGTCAGTTCCGCCTGATGCGATTGAATGGAAGCGCGTTTCTCTGACGACTGTGCTCCCTGGCGCTCATGTGTATATGGGAACCGAGTATCTAGGGCAAACCCCATGCGAAGTAATCATCTATCGCTCTGTATCACAGAGATCTGTAAAGTTTCAGACATCCGAAACGCTTGGTCAAGAACCAACAGTTAAAGAGATTTCTATCCCGCCGATTCCTGAGACAATCCAGCTGCCACTTTCCACACCAAAGCCTACTTTACAAGATTCTCCTTTGAATCAAATTGATGTGATCGAACAACTGAGGATTCACGCATTAACGTTTGCTCGGGAAGCAGAATTGCTCAAAGTAGCGGAGGCGCCACAACAACCTAGCAACGTTTCTGTGCCCAATCTTCCTCCCGCTGTTGGAGCGAACAGGCCAGGCGGCCTTTTCTCTGGAGGGGACTCTCTTCAGAGAGCATTGGGATTGATTCCTCCCTCTGGACAAACTGCTCAGAGGGAATCAACGCCACCCATCATTCTTTGCGCCGAAGGAGAGATTACCTCTTTCAGGAATCTTCCTGATGGATCGACCGAAGTTAACATTAAGAATGAGTCGGGAATATCCACGGCTGTTGTTGCAAGGCGAGGGACAACCATCTTCCTAGACAGAGAAGATGTAACATTCAGAAACCACACTTTCAAAACCGGTCAACATGGGAAGGCTGACTATTGGTATGACAGGGAGGCTAATCAGAACCGAGCGGACTTCCTAACAATCACAAGCAAGCAAAAAGACATTGGGCTGTCCGATAATCTGACGCGTGTACAGTGTCCAGTGGGGAAAGAGTTCTATAATGCGGACGTAAAGATATGTCCGATTCATAAGGTAGAACTCCGGCAATGGCGCCAGAAGTGATTTCATAGACGCTTACAATAGGGAGGGACATCTAATCCGGGAAACCCTGACTATCCTGCTGTTAACTATGATTGTGGGCGGTTGCGCTGGTACTGGTACTGGCACGACCACTAACATCGGGAGCGATGACCCAGCTCTGCGACCGCATGTTTATCCACTGCCATACGATGCGGTGTGGGATGCGGCTGTCAAGGCGGCAACAGGCATTAAGGGTTGGTCCATAACATCCACAGACTGGAACGGAGGCGTTATTGCTCTCAGCATGGGATTCAACATGTGGACGACAGGGACCAAAATGACAGTCCACGTCCAAAAGATAGATGCCGCCAGGACGCAGGTAGACATGCAAAGTTCACTAGCCGGATTCAATGGCATTATGATGTCTGACTATGGGCAGAACAGGCGAAACATCATGCGTTTCTTTGAAGAGCTTGATAGGACATTAGCCACAGTCAAACCGTGAAGGCGGAGAAGAGATCAGGAGGGGAATAAACTCATGCGATGGATTGTTGCGTCTCTGTTAGTTTCAGTTGCTCTAGCCTTTGGGGGATGCGCTGGGCTTTCTCAGCAGATCCGTGCGAGCACTTCTGGAATAGCCATTAAATATAAGGTCCCTCAGGAATCTCTGCCGATACCGAATACTCCTATTGGCATTTCAGTTCTTGATGAGAGATTAGACAATGAAGTGATTGGGCCAGGCGCAAGGAATTCGTTCGGTAAAAAGGCGTTGGGATATCTTTCGTTCGGTCTCACTTTCATGCCTTTCTCCGGAGATCCGAGTTTTCAGGAAACGGACCTTGTGGGGATTTTCAAAAGAGCTTTTGAGGGAAGACTGAGATTGAATGGTGTAAGAGTTGCTGAGAATCCAGCACAAGCTGACGTTGTTTTAGAGATTCACGTGAGAAACGTGCGGTTGGATTTCAACTTTGGTCAATGGTGGGGCGAAGTTGGGTATGTTCTCCAAATGAAGAAAGGGAAAGAACTCGTAGGGGAGGACAGAATAAATAAAAAGGTCAGCAAGTTCAATATGTGGGGCTATGGTTCAGGTGAAGCGGCTATATCAGAAGCTTTTTCGACCGCAGTCAACGAGGCAAACTTAAGCGGTCTCCTTTCGAGATTGAAGTAATAAGAACATTCACCACCCACTAAGATCGACGCACTCGATAAACTAACCCGCGCTTTCAAGATTATTCTTTCGAAACCACTCGACTTCTAAGTCTAGAAAGAGTTCAGGGATTTTTTTAGTCTCAGCAAATAGCCAATATCTGATTCATGTGGACCCCGCGTGAACAAGAAAAGCCTCTCCCATTTTTCCAAACGTTCTCGCATTTGCTGTAACCTCGAATTACGTGTTTCAATTGGAACATTAGTAGCTGCTCCCTCTCCGACCTCGTTGGCGTACAAACCACCGCTCTTTAAAACCGCCTCGGCTTGTTCCATCGATTCGCACTGATTCACCTTGAGTTCCGGCATATAACAGTTTTTGGCAATAACTCCGGTGGCGATAATTGTACCCCACACAAGAACGACTGATAGCAGTGTGAGAAAAACAAAATTCGGAATCGAATTGGCAAATATGGGTTCCGTATTCGAGTTTTTCGAACTAAGAAATATGCCTAGTAGCTGAAAGAGCGTAGCAGGTAAAATTAGCGCCAGACCGCCGAGGCCCTCCCATCTTTGGATAGTTTTGTTTCTAATGGCGAAAGGGTTGATTCCGAGATACGACGCAGACTCATCCTTAATAGAAACTGG
>Ga0209515_10002718_pt1 | contig 26556 bp, 23 predicted proteins | sample Subgroupgradi54m_FD_187454 | JGI IMG/M metagenome (GOLD analysis project Ga0209515, IMG submission 187454) | Subsurface groundwater microbial communities from S. Glens Falls, New York, USA - GMW60B uncontaminated upgradient, 5.4 m (SPAdes)... ... | reverse complement strand
TTCTGTTGCTCCTCCCCGCCAAAAGCGGGGCGAAACCGCAAGGGGTGTTATCCCCATGTGGCACTTTCCCGTAAGTTTTTCCCTTTTTGCCTATAACAATTCATGTTCTCTCCATTTGTTATACCATAAAAAGGATAGTTTAGGTCGCTGTTAGCGACTACCTAGTTGTCAACATCCCATTTACAGGGATACTGACAGATGTTCGGACTTTCCTCCCCACCTCAGGCGGGGCAGTCATCCGGATTGCTTAATGTTATCAAGGATCTATTTCAAAACGATAGTACAAAGTATAGCGTGTAAAAAGAAAAAAGTCAACCCGTAGAGATACACATTAATCCCCTCCTCGCATACGTAGATGTTCATCTATTGCTTCATTGACAAGTGTGTCCGCTTCTTTATTGCGCTCCCGGGGAATATGAGCAAAGGTAATTTTTTTAAATCCAGTGCTTATGTTCCAAACCTGGAGAAAAAGCGGAGCTAAATGAACATCTCGCACTTTGTATTGACGAAGCATTTGCTTGCAGACAAGTTCGCTATCCATGAAACACTCCACATGGGTCCCACCCATTTCTTTTACTTTTTCTAATGCAAGAAGCAGAGCTCGATATTCGGCTTGGTTGTTTGTTGTTTTCCCAATATAGCGTTTAAAATGATGTCGTTTTCCTGTCGTTTTATCAACAACAACAGCACCAATCCCTGCGTGTCCGGGGTTTCCTCGCGCCCCCCCATCAGTGTATGTTTCGTAAGAGTTCATAGAGAAGTATTTCTATAATCAACAAGAGATATTTGTAATTCTTTTGAACCATTCCATTCATTCATCCCAATTTCACATGCCATATCAATATGGTCTCCCATATGAAGTATCTCTGAGACTTTCCCAAAAGAAAATGCAATAACTTTCTTTGAAATACCACCCTGTTCAACAACAAGTCGAAGATGTTTATTGTTTTTTCCGATAGTGCGTATCTCTCTTACGATAACATCTGTTATAAGAAAAAGTGGTTTTTTATTTCCTTCCCCATAGGGTTCCATCTGTTCAAGAACATCCCAGAGTTTCCACGTAATCTGTGAAAGTGATATTTCTTCATCAAGGGTAAGCGTCGGCGTAAGATGTTCCTGTGTTACTGATGAGGTTGATTCTTCAAGTGCGGTACGAAATTCATTAAAATCAACCTCTTCTTTCATAAGAAATCCTCCTGCCGCGGCATGTCCTCCAAATTTTTCAAAAAAATGGCTCACAGAGTGAAAGGTGTTTGTGATATGTACCTGTTCAATACTCCGTGCAGTTCCATGAGTATGGCCATTTGCGCGCGTTGCAAGCACCACGGGTCTGTTAAATTGATTACAGAGCCTTCCCGCAACAAGACCGAGCACTCCAAGACTCCATTCATCTCCGATACCAACCAGAATTTTTTTATGTTCCGCAACGTAGGGTTTTAATTGTTTCGATGCTTCAGAAAGGATACGTTCCGTTACCTTTTGTCGTTCAGTATTTTTTTCTTCAAGAATATCTGCCAATTCAATTGCTTCAGACTCACTCGCCGTGGTCATAAGACGAAATGCAAGCGTGCCATGTTCCATGCGGCTCGCCGCATTAATTCGTGGAGCAAGCGTGAATGATACGATACGTGGAGTGATTGGCTTTCCAAGGAAACCAGCTCTTTGGAGGATGATTCTCAACCCTGGTCTTTTTGCTTTTGCAAGTACGAGAAGGCCATATTTTACGAAGACACGATTTTCTCCCCTAAGCGGGACGCAATCGCCGATTGTTGAGAGACATACGGCATCAAGAAGCCACTTTTCAAATACATCCCAGCGAATTGGTTTCCCCTGAAGATCTTTCGCGGCAATTTTTACATCAGAAAGCCATGGGTCAGAAGTTATGTGAATGAGTGCCTGCGCCAGCTTAAATGCTGAACCACCCCCTGCTAAATATTTAAATGGGTATCGATCGGCGCGGACTTGTGGATGGATAATTGCATACGCATCAGGGATATCGTCTGTGGGCGGCACTTGGTGATGATCAGTAATGATGGTATCCATGCCAAAGCTTTTTGCATACGCAATTTCTTTTTTATTGCTAATACCGGAATCGTCAGTAATGATGAGTGTTGTGCCTTCTTCTGCAAGATGCTCCACTGCTTTTAATTGCATGCCATACCCGTCACGTTCCCGATGGTTCATGTATACGGTAACATTCGCGCCAAGTGCTGAGAGCGTATCAAAGAGAACAGTCGAAGCACAGACACCGTCAACATCGTAATCCCCATAGATAGTGATACGTTCATTTTTTTTGAGAGCTTCAATAATTCGTTCAACAGCCCTCTGCATGTCATCAAAAAGGAATGGATCGTGAGTATCTCGTTCGTACTGCGGGTTGAGAAATGTGTCGATATCTTTTACATCGACACCCCTATTCCCCAGGAGTTTGAATACAATAGGATCAAGATCATTTTTTAATTCTTGATGAGGAATATCTGGAAGAACCACCCATTTTTTTGTCATAAGAAGTGTATGCTACCCGGAACTGTTTTTCTTTTGTCTTTTTAGAAAAAAAAGATGGGTTATTGTTGCGCCTATAATGATACTGCCAAGCAGTGAAAATAAAACAATATGATTGGTCGGAGAGAGGTCATTCCAGAAAACCATAATTGTTTCTTGCACTGATTTTTTTGGTTGTTCTCCTACTACTGCCGTCACCGCAAAACCAGTATCATGTGTTTGAGCACGTAATTGTGATGATATAAAGAAAAAAGAAGTAAACAGCATCACAAAACAGGAAGCAAGAAGTATTGAGTGTTCAAGCGTGCTTACATGTCTTGTATGCACCAATGGTGTTGGTATTGTTGAGGATTTTTTTACGAGTTTTTTTTCTGGCATATATCCACGAGGTAGAGTTTAATAGCGGAATGCTTGGAAAAAATAAGAGAGTACCATACTCACGGTGACCATAACACTTAAAGCAACCCATACCATTCTTTTCTTTTGAGATGTTCGCATAAAGTATTTTCTACAGATGTATTATACATGATATGTTTAAAAAAATATCTATCTCTTCAATACACTTAGGTATGCTTCAGTCGGAATATCAACCCTGCCGGTTGTTTGCATGCGTTTTTTCCCCTTTTTCTGCTTTTCCAATAATTTTTGTTTACGACTTACATCACCACCATAGAGACCCGCTGTCACGTCTTTTCTAAATGGCGCGATACGTTCTGATGCGATAACCTTTGCACCGATAGTAGCTTGTATTTTTATTTCAAATTGTTGACGAGGGAGTACTTCTTTCAATGAAGAGACTATTTTTCTTCCAATATAATATGCTTGATCACGATATACGATAGATGCAAGCGCATCTATTTTTTGCATTGCAACAAAAATATCCATACGGACAACATCTGCGTGTCGGTATCCGGTGAGTTCATAATTGAGAGATGCATACCCCGAGGAAACACTCTTAAGAGAGTCGTAGAAATCAACAAGAATTGCCGCAAGTGGCATTTCGAAGTGAAGAATAACACGTCGTACTGATTTCTCAGTATCATTTGTGAGATACTCCGTGTTTTTGTACATTCCCTTTTTTTCTGTGACAAGTGACATGATAGCGCCAATGGAGGTTTCCGGGGCAATAATATCAACAACAACCCAAGGTTCTTCGATAGAGAAAAGTATTCCTTCATCAGGAAGTTCAAGAGGACTTCGAACGGTGCGTTCTTTATCATTTGTCAGACGTGTATGATATGCGACAGAGGGAACCGTAACAATAAGATTGAGGCCATATTCTCGTTTAAGGCGCTCCTGAATAATTTCCAGATGCAACATACCAAGAAAACCACATCGAAATCCAAAACCAAGTGCCGGAGAATGCTCCGGTTCATACGTAAGCGCGGCATCATTTAATTTTAATTTTTCGATCGCCTCTCGAAGACGTTTAAATTCATCGCCATCTTTACAGAAAATTCCAGCAAAAACCATTGGTTTTACATCTTTATACCCCTCAAGAGCCGGTATTGTTTTTTTTCTAGATGCAAGTACGATAGTATCACCAACACGACATTCCGTGACTTCTTTCAACCCAGTTACAATATATCCTATTTCACCAGAATGAAGATGCTCAGATGGTGTATATCGTGGCTTGAAATATCCGACTTCAAGAACTTGGCAATCACTTTTTGAAGCCTTGAAGTGAATCATCTCATTTTTTGAAAGATCCCCATTAAACACGCGGACATATGCAATGACTCCTCGATATTCATCATAGACAGAATCAAAAATAAGTGCCTGGAACCCTTGTAATGTTTTAAATAATGGTGCAGGAACCCGTTCAATAATCGTTTTAAGAAGTAATGGAACTCCTTCTCCGGTTTTTCCCGATACCGCGCAGATAGCTTCGGGTGCACATCCAAGGAGATTTACAATTTCTTCTCGGACATCATCGACACGCGCGGAAGGAAGATCAATTTTATTGATAACCGGAATAATCGTAAGGTTTTGTTCGAGTGCGAGATAGAGATTCGCGAGTGTTTGCGCTTGTATGCCTTGTGTCGCATCAACAAGAAGAATCGCTCCCTCAACAGCGGCAAGCGAGCGAGACACCTCATACCCAAAATCAACATGCCCCGGCGTATCGATCAAATTAAGTACATATGCAAGCCCATCATATTCATAATCCATACGAACAGGCTGAAGTTTTATGGTAATTCCACGTTCGCGTTCCAGATCCATTTGATCAAGAAGTTGTTCTCTCATTTCTCGCTTTGATACGGTGCCGGTGATCTCTAAAAGTCGATCAGCAAGTGTTGATTTCCCGTGATCAATATGAGCAATAATACAAAAATTTCTAGTGTTCATTTCTTTAGAATACTTACAAGTCTTAGTTCATTATAATGTATGGCTGGCGTTATATATGTAGTTTGAAATGGGTCGGTTTGTTTTGATGTAATATCACTGACAGTACCGATAAGAAGTCCCGCAGGAATTCCTTCTTCAAGACCCGCTGTCACAACCATATCACCACGAGTTACTTCCTCGCTGTTAAGTATGCGGTCCATAATAAGACTTATTTTGAACTGTCCCTGAAGAACTCCAAGAATTTGTTTTTCTTTATGGAGAATACTTGCGATTACTTTATTGTGATGATCCGTAAGAAGACGCACAGAACTTGAATGTTCTTGGGTTGAAGAAATAGTACCAATCAACACTCCTTTCTCAGCGATAACCGGAGCATGCATGATGACACCTTCCGCCGTCCCTTTATCCAATAAGATGCTACTTCGATTCGGGTCAGTGCTGAATCCATACATATGAGCTATGATAGTCTGTTGTTTTTTTTCACTACTGAAGGCAAGTTGCGCGCGAAGAGAGGCGTTTTCTTCTTTGAGAAAAATATTTTCAGCATGTTCTTGTTCTAATTCATGAACACGAGTCTCAAATTGTTTTTGTGCTTTGATGTCTAGGGGAAAGAATCGATCATGAATCCATTCAATGGTGATCGTCCGAAGGGTGTATAGCGGAGAAGCACTCCACGTAATGCCATTTCTGGTTTTTTCTTCAATTGATCGTAGCATTCCAGAATAGTGAAAGATGGAGAGTATACACACAGCCAGTATTGCTCCTACTATTTTTTTAAAAAGAAAAGAATGCATTTATTTTCCCCATCCTTGCATGGTGGTTGGCACCATGACGGTTTTTAAGAAATCAATATCGTCAAGAAGAACCGCAGTACCCCGCACAACACACGTAAGAGGATCTTCCGCGATAATGACCGGCACACCAGTTGCATCTGAAATAAGACGGTCTAACCCTTTGAGGAGAGCGCCGCCGCCAGTAAGAAGTAATCCATTTTCATAAATGTCCGATACGAGTTCAGGTGGTGTATTTTCAATGGTTGTCTTAATACTCTCTACAAGAGTGCGAACCGATCGAGAAAGCGCTTCGCGGATTTGAACATCATCCATGATGATTTCTTTAGGAAGTCCCGTCAAAAGATCTCGACCTCGTACCTTCATGAGAAGAGGTTCCGGTAAATAATCAGCTGAGCCTATTTTCATTTTCACCTGTTCCGAGGTACGTTCACCAAGAAGAACATTGAAAAAATCACGGGCATATCGAATAATATCCTCACTGAGTTCATTTCCAGCTATCTTTAATGATTTCGAGGTCACAATCCCCCCAAGGGATATAACGGCAATATCTGTTGTCCCACCTCCGATATCCACAACCATATGCCCACTTGATTCTTGTACGGGGAGTCGTGAGCCAATCGCCGCAGCCATTGGCTGTTCGATAAGATAGACTTCTCGAGCTCCCGCAGAAAGAGCCGCATCTTCAACAGCTTTTCGTTCTACTTCAGTGATATCAAGCGGTATACCGATAACAACACGAGGACGAGGAGAAAAACCAAACGTCTCTTTATGAACTTTTCGGATAAAATAATTCAACATTTTTTCAGTTACTTCAAAATCAGAAATAACCCCGTCAACCAACGGTTTCGTTGCGACAATATGTGCCGGCGTGCGGCCAACCATCTTATAGGCTTCTTGCCCGACAGCAAGAAGTTGGTCAGTACGCATATTAACTGCAACGACAGACGGTTCATTAATGACAATCCCCTTATCTTTTACATAGACAAGCGTATTCGCCGTACCGAGGTCTATACCAAGGTCGTTGGAGAATCTTCCGAAGAGGAGGTTAAAGAGTCGCGACATAGTGTTTTATACGTTCAATACTTTCGTTTTGGTTAACCAGTTCACTTTTTTGAGAAGAACGAAATTTTATTTCGACACTGTCATTCGCAACTGTTTTTTCACTTACGACAATACGGATAGGCATCCCCAAGAGGTCGCTGTCATTGAATTTTTCTCCGGCAGTAAGCCCGTCTCGGTCGTCATAGAGAACATCAATCCCCTCTTTTTGCAATGACTCATAGAGTGCGAGACTTATTTTCCCGACACCCCCATGTACATCTTTTTTGTGTGTGAGGGGTACAAGATGAACCTGAAATGGTGCAATAGACCCTGGCCAGAGAATTCCCTTATCATCATGATGTACTTCAACAGCTGTTGCGAGTAGGCGGCCAACACCAATGCCATAACACCCCATAATAAGTGGTTGTTTTTTTCCATGTTCATCAATGAATGTTGCATTCATTTTTTCACTATATTTAGTTCCCAACTTGAAAATATGACCAACTTCGATAGCCTTTTGAAGACGTATCGCGTGTCCGCATTCTAAACACGTGTCGTGTTTCTCCATAATCTCCACATTCGCTGCAAACTGACACTGTGAACAGACAGCAACAGTATCCTCTCCACTTTCTGCAATACACGCGAATTCATTTGAAGAATTTCCACCGATACTCCCTGATGATGCGCTGATAGGAAGCGCGTCTACACCACAACGTTTGTATATACGAAGATATGTTTGTTTGACGAGCTCATAATATCGATCAAGATCCTCGGTAGTTGCATGAAAACTATATAAATCTTTCATCATAAATTCCCGTACTCGAAGAAGACCACCTGTTGCGCGCATTTCATTTCTGAATTTTGTTTGGATTTGATAAACAGCACAGGGGAGGTCACGATAGGAACGTATATATGACCGTGCAAGATCAGTGACAACTTCTTCATGGGTTGATCCCAATACAAGTGTTTTATCGTGACGATCTTGAAGTTTGAATAACGGAGGGTCAATCGTTTCCCAGCGCCCCGTTTCTTTCCAGAGATTTCCCGGTTGGAGACTCGGCATAAGTAATTCTTGTCCACCAATCGCACTTATTTCTTGACGGATAATTTCCTCGATTTTTTTATATACGCGATATCCTAATGGGAGTAGCGAATAAATGCCACTTCCTAACTGGTTGATATAGGCTCCCCGTGTGAGATAGCGATGTGAGGGGCTTTCAGTTTCGCGTGGAGCTTCTTTAAGTGTGTATCCGAATAATGTTGATTGAAACATACAAAAGTAGTAAGTAGTAAATGCTTCCGTTAACCATGTTAAATGTTTAAGATACTATTTCCAGTCATATCTGGGGGCTTGGGAACGCCAAGTAAGTCAAGGATAGTCGGAGCAACATCAGAAAGAAGACCACTTGGTTCTAAAACACTTAAATCATATGTTGCGATATCGACAGGAGCGGCAGATGTTCCCTCGAGTTCTTTTGCGATAATGATACAGGGTACTGGGTTGTTGCTGTGCTCCTTATCGATACTTCCTGTTTGGAGATTAAGAATTTCTTCGGCATTGCCATGATCAGCCGTGATGAGAACCGCGCCATGTTTCAAGAGTGTTACTTGTACTATCTGTTTCATAGTATAATCAAGTGTTTCGATAGCTTTCATCGTTGCCTTAAGACTTCCCGTGTGTCCAACCATATCTGCATTTGCAAAGTTAATCGCAATAAAATCAAATTCTCCATTATCGATAGTTTTCAATACTTCCTTAGTAATTTCATGGGCACTCATTTCTGGTTTTTTGTCATATGAATCAACCGAAGGTGATGGGACCATGATACGCTTCTCTCCAGGGAATGGCTCCTCTCGTCCGTCATTAAGAAAATACGTAATGTGGGCATATTTTTCAGTTTCAGCGACATGAAGTTGTTTGAACCCAGCACTGCTTATTACTTCAGCAAGACAATTTTTAATCATCTGTTTTGGGAAAGCAATGTGAACTGGAAGACTTTTCTCATATTCCGTCATGGTGACAAAAAAAAGATCTTGAATACAAGTTCGTTCAACCCTATCGAATGATTGATCGACAAACAAGCGAGTTAGTTGTCGTGCTCGATCGGCACGAATGTTGAAAAAGATGAGAGAGTCTCCATCGTGTACGAGTGCCAACGGTTTCCCCTTTTTAGTAATGACAGTTGGATAGAATTCTTCATCATAGATTTTTTCTTCATAGGAACGTTCAAGCGCTTCGATAGGATTCTCAGCAGTTCTGTCACTTGTTCCTTCTGCTATTGCTCTATATGCTTTCTCTTCTCGATCCCAGTGGTTATCTCTATCCATAGCATAAAATCGTCCGGACATACTTGCTATATATGCCTTTGTGCCTCCAAGTTTTTCTTGGAGTGATTGAATGCTGTGTAGACCATTTGAATACGGAGTATCACGTCCATCAAGAATGACATGAATAGCGATATTCGGTACCTCTTGCTTTGACGCGAGCTCCAAGAGCGCATAGAGATGTTCAATATGGCTGTGAACACCGCCGGGGCTTGCCATACCTATCAAATGAAGTGTTTTCCCCTTCTTTGCTGCTCTTCCCATTGCTTCAAGGAGAACTTCATTTGAAAAAAATGTTCTGTTTGAAATGGATTGCGTGATACGAGAAAGTTCTTGATACACAATTCTACCCGCACCAATACTCATATGTCCTACTTCTGAATTTCCAACCTCACCCCACGGCAAGCCGGTTGCTTCGCCGGAAGCTTGGAGAGTCACTGTTGGGTATGTTGTTATAAGAGAATCAAAGAAGGGTGTTTTTGCTTGAGTGATACCATTTGCCTGAGATGGGATAGCAACACCCCATCCATCAAGGACAATAAGGACTGTCGGCCGATATCCTTCTTTTTTTTCTATTGTTGACATATCGGATATAAAGAAAGGAATGCCATTTCAAAAATGGCATTCATAAGGTTTTACGATAGGCTCAGATGAGCATTAACCATTTACTCTTTTTTTGAAAGTTCTCGTTCGATTTCCATGAGACGATTATATTTTTCGACGCGTTCTGATCGTGAGAGACTGCCTGTTTTTATATATTCCGCATTTACTGCAACAGCTAGATCCGCAATGGTCGTATCGGCAGTTTCACCTGATCGATGCGAGACATTGATAACATATGCATGCCGCTGCGCGAGTCGAATACAGTCAATCGTTTCGGTGAGTGATCCGATTTGATTGAGCTTTATCAAAATAGCATTTCCGACCTTTTTGTCAATGCCGTCTTTCAGTCGTTTGATATTTGTTACAAAAAGGTCATCCCCAACAAGTTTTGTCTTATTCCCAAGTTTCTTTGTGAGTGCTTTCCAGTGATCCCAGTCATCTTCGGCAAGGCCATCCTCAATAACCCGAAGAGGATATTTTGATACCCATTTTGTAAGAAGCGCTATCATGTGCGTCCCCTTTACACCCTTCTTTTTTGGTTCGATCGCGTAGAGCTTCGTTTTTTGATCATAAAATTCTGACGCTGCAAGATCAAGGCCAAGAAAAATATCTTTACCCGGGGTGTATCCGGCAAGCCGGATCGCTTGTAAAATAGTCTGAATTGCTTTTTCATTGGAGCCAAGCATTGGGGCAAATCCTCCTTCATCTCCAACAAGCGCCGGGAATCCCCTTTTATTGAGAAGAGTTTTAAGTGCATGAAACACCTCCGCGCCGATTCGTATGCGTTCAGCACATTTTTTATGTTGCGGAATGATCATGAATTCTTGGATACTGAGACCACTGTCCGCATGTCTTCCTCCATTAAGGATATTCATTGTTGGCGTTGGAAGGCGATACGTTTCATAGGGAAGGTCATAAATTGTTCGCAAATATCTATAGAGAGGGAGTTTTACCGAGGCGGCAGCTGCATGTGCCACCGCAAGTGATACTCCAAGAATAGCATTTGCGCCCAGACGTGATTTGTTTTCAGTTCCATCAAGAGCGTTCATGACCCCATCAATATGTCGCTGCTCTTTCGCATCAATACCGATAAGTTTTTTTGCAATGGGTCCGTTAACATGTGAGACTGCTTTGAGAACCCCTTTTCCTCCGTAGCGTTTTTTATCGCCATCACGGAGTTCGAGCGCTTCATGACTCCCCGTTGAAGCACCGGAAGGAACAGACGCAACGCCAATACTCCCATCATCCAATAGAACGTTCACACGCACCGTTGGATTGCCGCGCGAGTCAAGTATTTCACTCGCGCGTATTGTTTCGATATGAGCCATAGATAAAGAATTATGATGTATGAATTATGAAAGACGAATTAATGTTTGAGATATTGCATAACAGGAAGTTCTTTACCGGAAAGAAATTCAAGAAGCGCCCCTCCCCCGGTTGATACATGGTCAAAGGCATTCTTGAGTGCGTATTTTTTTACAATTGATTCTGTGTCACCGCCACCGATGACCGATATTGCTTTACTTTTTGCGATCGCTTTTGCGACTCCTTTTGTTCCTTCTCCAAATGCATCAAGCTCAAAATATCCCATCGGGCCATTCCAAAAGATTGTGTTACCTTTCGCAATAATACGTGAATAGAGTTCAAGTGTTTTTGGTCCAATATCCAAATACATCCAATTCCAGGGGAGATTTCCATCTTCAGTTATCTCAATAATCTTTGTTTCGACTGATTGTCCTATCTTTGGCGCAGCAATAAGATCAAGCGGGAGCACAAGCTTGGGGATATTTAAACCGGGACCAAGGTTGACGAACGTTCCCTTTGCTTGATTTAAAATTTCTTCCGCAATTTGAAATACGTATTTTTTTTCTTTTTTTGAATAGGCATCTTCCACAAACGATGCAGCTATTTTTATCCCTTGCGCTTTGAGAAAATTATGTGCCATAGCACCCCCAATAAGAACAATATCCGCAAGAGGAAGAAGATGTTTCAGTGTTTCAATTTTATCTGAAATTTTTGCGCCGCCGAGAATAACAATAAACGGATGTTTTGGTGCTTGTAGAAGGTTTGAGAGAATCATCATTTCTTTTTCCATATCAAGCCCACATACACTCGGAAGTCGTTCAAGAAGGCCTGTTGTTGATGGATAGTCACGGTGACTCTGTGCAAATGCTTCAAAGACAACAAGCTCTCCATAGCGTGCGAGAGTATCAGCAAATGAAGCCCTCTTTCCTTCTTCTTCAGGATTGAAACGTACATTTTCAAGCATGACAATTTCCCCTTCTTTCATGCCCTTGATGATGGTTTCCACCCCGGGTCCTTTACAGTTATCAAGTTTTCGTACTGGTTTCTTAATAAGTTCTTCAAGACGTTTTGCGACCGGGTTAAGTTTAAGTTTCTCACTATGCTTTCCTCCCGGTCTTCCAAGCCAGGTAATAATAATAATTTTGCATTTATTTTTTAAAAGCAATTTTAACGTTGGAATACTTGATCTGATCCGTGTGTCATCAGCAACTTTCCACCCCCCTTGTTCTTCTAGAAGCGGAACATCATATGCAACACGAAAAATAACTCGTTTTCCTTTAAGGGAAGCATCTTTGAGAGTTTTTAGTTTTAACATATATATTCAATATATATAGTATAGAAAAATATTCAAAAATGACCAGATGATATCTTTATATTAATATTTGCAAAAAAAGCGTACGTATGATACAACCATAGCACAGTTCTCAACTGTTCCTTGAAAGGAGAAAAAGAGATGGCAGAACGATTGACTCTTAACAAACAAGAGCGTCAGATGCTTGGATCGCATGTGCGGTCTCTAAGAGAGTATACCAAGACTAATCAGCGTACTCTTGCGAAACATGTTAATGCTACCCCGGCAAAAGTTAGCAGTATTGAATCCGGTAAGACAACCGGGCTGGAAGACGGTCTTCTTCAGAGAATTTTCGATCATTGCGGCGGAGGTGACGTGCATGCATATGTATTGGGTCTTCGAGTGAGGAGTACGCGAGAGTCGCAAGGATTAAGCTCTATTGCTGTTGCAGGATCATCCGGAACGACAAGCGGGTTTATCGAAGCCGTAGAGAACGGCGTCTTAGGAAGACAACTCAAATTTCTCGGTAAAACACTTGATTTTTTGAAGGCAAAACAAGGTGATGTTCTTGTAAAGAAACTCCTTGGTTTCCCTGAAGAGACACAACAGAAAAAAAAGAAATCGGAAGACGAACATGTTGGGAACGTATCCCAAGATACATCAAGTCCACGTACTTTGGTACGTGATATGCAAAGAGCGCCATGTTCATTAATGGTTATAGAATCAGGAGCACTACACACACTTGAACACGATGATGAATTACTCTCTGATCTCGTTCGGGTGTTAAAGGCCGGTCATCAACGATGGTATTTCGTTCCCATCGAAGAATGGAATAAGAGAGGAAATGACTTTCTCGAGCGTCTTGAATTGCGATTCAGTTCGATGAGAGATATTCGAAACAAGCTTCGTATCTATGGTGTTACCACTGATCTTTTCTCTCGTCTCAAGATGAATATGTACATGAGTCTTGATTACGGGACTGTTGGTGCTGGTGTTTTAACTCTTGGAGAAGATGCACATATGTTGTCTCGCGATGTTATCGGTGCAGGCGTGTGTTACATTCGTGATATCGCAGAAGAAATAGATAAAAAAATGAAACAAGAAGATAATAGATATCTTGTTATCGAGTGTTTCCATCGCTTTTTTTAAATTTAAATGGTGTAGGTTACAAACAGGACATACTGATCCTGTTTTTATTATTTCAAAAATAAAATCCATGGTGTTTCCATGGATTATGCGAGTTAAAATACGTAGGTCAATCGCGGAGCAACGACGAGGCCAACGCCGACGTATTTGCTTCCGGCCATCGACAGTGAGGGTCCAAGTGCGCAACTGAGCGCCCAGTTTTTATCCAGCTTATAGGCCGGCGCGAGGAGTAGTGAATATGTCTGTGAACTTAAGGCAGGGTTGGTATTGCCCCCCAAGATAAGGGAAACAGCAAGGCTTTTGTCGAGTCCATATCGAGCTGATACGGATGCACGCGGGCGAAATTCACCAAGTTTGTTGAGTGAAGCATAGACTCCGCCCTCCAAGCCTACACGCCACTTTTCATCAAGAGGCGTACTGACGGCTCCTACGAGTGAAAGACCATTGGTAGTCGCTCTACCATCCAATGGGATATTCCATGAAGGAGTAAGACCAGCTGTAAACGAAAGCTTGAGAGCCTCCGCTGACAATACCGGGGTTGCGAATATCATGGTAAGAGCCGTAGCGATCATCAACGTTTTCATGTTCATTTCTGTACCTTCTTCTGCTCGAGGCTATGCTCGAGCGCAAAATCTACATCGGGGTCATCTACTGATGGTTCCAACTTCACAGAAGTTGCAGTGCTTTCCACATTTTCTGCCGTGATTGCAGCGGCTTCCACCACCTGTTTCTGTGTGTCTTCACCCATTGGTCCACCCATGGTTTCTATCTTCCTTTCATACGAAACCCTAACGAAAACAAGAATAGCATGCGATTGGTTGATTGTCAAGGGTTTTTGTATAAAAAAACGATCAGATATTGATCAGATCGTTGTGTGTATTCCTACGTTTTAGAAATACGAAGCGATTTCTTTGTAGTATTTTTCCATGTCTTCGATATTTTCGCCCTTTTTGCAGATACCATGTCCTGCAGTCGTGATTGTTTTTAGGGTATTTTCGTCAGCATCGCCTCCGATGGCAACTGCATGAGCTTGAATACCATTGGCGTCTGTTTCAGATGGTTTGAGGAGAGCTTCCACTTCCGAGAGAGTACGAGGATCTCTGTCCTTTCCGGGGCTATGACCGTCATCAGCACCATCAGAAAGAATAACGATACCATATCGCATCGTTGTGCCGTACTGTTTTTGGTATCCTTGGAGCTTAGAATAAGCTGTGATAACGGCTTGGTACAATTGTGTACCACTTCCAATTGTCGTACCCCCAATTTCTTTCAGGAGTTTTTCGCCAATATCGGATTTTTTACCTTCGATACTATTTATTGCTACTTCAGAGTCGAATGGCATCCAAACAAGAATATCATTCGGGTTCATGGACTGTACGAATTTTTGCGCACCTTTGATGGCTGCAGTGATTTTACTCCCTTGCATACTGCCGGATTTATCAAAGACCATGACAACTACAACCGGCTTTTTAGTCTGTTTCCAAACTTCGCCGATGCGATCCATGACATCCACACTTGGAAGCGAAAGAAGGACAAGCTTCGCATTCGGATTGGCGCCATTCGTTTGATCGATTGGCGATGCAATTTTTACTGCCTTATCACTAGGACGAATGCCAAACGAGAGTGCGCGTTCTTGCGATTCGCGTCCAAGAAGATATCCGCGGAAGACCTTTGCTGCTTCTGCCTGATCCGTAGTGACCCATGGAGCATTATTGAGAATCGCGTATGGGTGCGCTGCGACTACCGTGCCATCTTGCGGATAGACCGCAACAAGCGGTTCCCGCAAATTTTTACCATTCTTGATATTAAAGTCGATAACATTCGACTCATAGGTGATGACCGCATCCATGTAGTCTGGACCGCCGTTTGCCATCTCTTCAAGAAGCCAGGTATCTGCTTTTCCACTATGTACTTTTGCCTTTTCTACAGCAGCAAGGAATTGGCCACAACTACTCGATTTTGAGACGTCAGTAGCTTCAAGACCCTTTGCTTTATGTGTAGCGGCCATACACATGGCAACCGTGCCAAGCGTACCTGAATTTGATTCGCCAAAATAGCCATAGCCAAGTTTGACTAGACCCCAACCTGGATGGCCAAGTGCTCCCCACCCATTTTTTGCAGTAGCAAGGGAACGAATATGACTCCATGTGCATGATGGGCCCGGTGTGGGCCAACACCCAAGCGCTTCAGCGCGAGATTGCCACATCGCAGGGACAAGTGGCGTACTGAGAAGAATAGGAGCATCGCCAGTGATAGCGGCGCTGGTACTCTTCTTCTTCCACTCCTTATTAAACTTGTCGATCCATGATTCATCTCCCGGAGAGAGTACGGTTGGTTCGATGTTTCCCTTGATCGTGTCCGACACCATCGTGCCGGATCGATAGTCCTTTTTCTTACCATCGATATCTTCTTTGAGAACAGTGATATAGACAGGTCTCCCGTCTGATTGAAGGTTTGAGTCATTTGCAGATGCCTTATTGAAAGATTCAACCCGCTCAGCGAGCCACTTTTCTTTCGTATTAGAGCTTGCAATAGAAATCGGAATTGCGTTTCCTGCGATCGGGGCTTGTTTGCTCCCACTGACTTGAGCCGTTTGTGGATTATTGAGCGAGGGTTTTACATAGGTGTTAAACCCCCATGCCCCCACCGAAATTGCAAGTACTCCGACAGCACCCGCGATAACGAATTTGGAACTATCTGCCATGGCTTTTCTCCTTTCTTATCAAAGCCACCCCATTACACCAGATCTTATGCACTCAGGCGCTGCATGAATTCAGCAGCAACAGAGCGTTGTGTATCAACCTGTAATTGTAACTCCTCAACAGCACGACTCGAACCATGTTTCAGATCCTCGATGCGTACTTGGTCTCCTGGTTGTAATTCATATCGTGTTAATTGAATCACGAACGTATCAAGGTTATTCGCGCTTTGATCGATAGTATCTTCCGCTTTTTTGATTTCATCGCTAAGTTTTGAGATGTTTTCTTGTAACAGTGTATTCGCATCTGAACCACGGTTTTTTCTACTAATAAGTCCCAACGCATGATTGAAACTTGTGATATATTTTGCAGATTCGAATTGCAAGGAAACCATGCGATCCGCATCGGCAAAGACGTGAAATAAATTCATATCTTCTCCGTGTGCGATGGTGATCTCTGAAACCTTAACAGCGATTTCTCCAAAAATAGTAACACTATGATGTATTTTTTCTTGAAGCGTTTCTGATAGAGATGGTAACTCTTCAAGAGAGAACCGTTTCTTCACCGCGTTAATAATCGCTTCTCGCCGCGCACCGGGATCATTGATAGATCGCCATGCTGTCCATCCGGAAAAGCCTGACATACCAAGAAGCCAAGTAAACGCGAGTGGCGGTAGATGCATGAGCAAGAGAAATATCCCAAACCCACTGGTACCAAGAAGTGCATATGTTGCACAAGGATTTTTCACAAGCGCGTTTAGACGCAGTGATTTCCATACCTCATGACGAAATACCTGATATGTTAGCGCGGTATGCGCCATCCATTTCCTCCTTTCTTGATTGTAAATGTACGTGCGGAGAATATCATAGATATATGAGATTGTCAAGCCTGGAATCATTTAAAATAGAGTATAAAAAGAAAACCTCTCGTCGGTGTGAGAGGTGTATATCTATTAGAGTGTCTTTTCGATACTGGCTTGCCGCGAGCCATTAGATGGGCTCGTGTCTTCGACTACCTGTTCATTTGGCGTCTGAGCCACTGGCGTTGTAGGCTTCATCCCAAGCTGGATTCTATACTGATCAAGTTCTGCCATCGCAGTGGATGTCTTGGCAGCATCCCTGATTTTTCGCATTTTATTATCCAATGAGGAACCATTCATCTCGCTCGTAAGGTTCGCTTGTGCTTCGGTTTTCGAAATGCTTTCTCGCACATGGTCCAATGCCTTGATGTCGGCATCGACGGACATACCCGAGAGTTGATCATTGATAGCGATACGGGCTTTGGCACTCTGGTTTCGCGCGAGCATCGTATCACGTTCACGTTTAAGCTTTTCGATTTCTCCTTGAAAGTCCTGAAGATCTCGTTTGTGCTTTTCGGCATCTCGTGCTGTTTGTGCCAGCTCACCTTGGATGCGCTCGACTTCACCAGTGAGCGTGTTTTTCTTTTCGATGAGCTGCAGAGCGAGCTGCTCTTCATTTTGCTGGACAGCAATAGGGATTTGCGTCGTCACTTCCTTGAGATCAGCGGTGTGAGTATCAAGCTCCTTTTGTTGCTTGTTACGCAGATAGACGATGCCGCTGACGGCCTTCATCAATTTTTGATACTGCTCCTGGCGACCCTGGATCGCAGATTCGTAGACTGCTTCCGGGTTGTCTCGTTCGAGTCCGCCGATGAAGAGACTGAGGAAGCCTCTCCAGAGGTTAGCAAGACGTTGGAAAAACCTCATGTGCTATCGTCCCCTTTCACACTGGTGGATACCCTATATAAGGTACCACCCAAAAAACATGTACCGAAAAATAGTACCACAGAATATCATTCCTGTCAACGGGGAATAATAAAACCCATAGCGTTATACTATGGGTTATTTCGTTTTAGAGAGTTTTGAATCGAGCGCGGATTTCACGTATGAGATCTGCGAATTCCGGCATGAGTGTGACGTTTTCATGCCAGGCAAGCCCACGATCCATGAGGTCGTATCGTTCTTGGATATTACTTCCAGGAATGATGTTGCCCTCTGCATCGCGGTCACGTCCCATGAGCCAGATCGTATCGGCAACAGCGATAGCTGCAGGAATGTCATGCGTGATGACGATGATCGTATTGAGTTCATCTGCACTTGCAAGTTCGGTGATGAGTTTGCAGACATTCTCCGCCATCACAGGATCCAAACCAGAAAATGGTTCATCCATGATGATGAAATGGTCGCTACACATGAGCTGTTGGGCAATTGCAACACGTTGTCTCTGCCCACCGGATAGTTGAGACGGATAGAAGTTAGCTCGGTCTACAAGACCAAAGCGTTCTAGAAGAACAAATGCTTTTTCTTTGCCAGCACTCCCCTTCAATCCCACTTGTTTTCCGGCAACCAAGAGATTTCCGAGAATTGTTCGATGCTCAAAAAGTGGGTAGTGCTGTGCGACAACACCGACCGATCCCTGCTTCACAGGTTCTTTGCTTCCGTTAAGCGTTACCGTCCCTGCTGTTGATTTCTGCAGTCCCGCAAGGATTCGAAGAAGTTGTGTTTTGCCGATACCTGAAGGGCCAAGAAGAGCAACAACTTGCCCCTGGGTAAGACCGGGTCGGGTAATATTCTTGATATCTCCAGCGACATCTTTGAGAATGAGATTTTCTCCAAGTGTGAGCGAGACATTTTCTATGTTCAGAATTGTTTCATGCGCTTCATGAGGAAATACGGACGCTGTTCCCACTTGCGTTATTTGTTGATCAGACATGATTTACTTCCTTTCCAGCTTCAGATCAGCGTATGGACAAGCAATGCTGCGAACAACGCCAATGAAGTAGTCTTGCAGGATACCGACCACAAGAATCAAGATCTGAATGGCAAATACTGCTGCAAGGGCGAAGTGTTTATTCTGGTTGAGAAGCATCGTGCCAATACCGCCTTCGGATCGCACCAATCCTTCCACCATCGTCAACATCATCCATCCCATAGCGGCATTCTGTCTCATAACCTCGATTGCCTTGTCTGCTGTTCCTAAAACGACGACTTCCCATACGACTCGCCATTCACTCATACGCAAGGTACGTGCGTGATCGAGTTTATCCTTGGGAATCGATGCAACTTCCTTTGCCATAGAGGTAAGGAAGAAAACCGTCATACCAAGGGTAAGAAGCGCGACCTTAAGCGCATGGCCGCTTCCGATGGTAATCGTAAAAAGAAATGTGATACCCACAAGGCCAAGAAAGCGTGCCTTTGAGATGATTTCTACCAGTGGTCGTACCGCCGGTAAGACCGTGAGGTAAGAAAGACCGACAGAGATGATAGTCGTAAGGATGATCGCTTGGAGGTTTGTCATAAAGCTGACATACAACTCCTTTGCAAGTCCTTGCGCCCATACATCTCCAAGTGCATATACCACTTCCCATGGCTTTGGCACGATGGGAAATGGATTGAGGCTCCATGCAATGATCAACGAGACAAGCCAAATGGACGTGATGATCTGTATGGTTGGCTTTGACACAGCCTTGTTCGGGCTGAATGCCGATGCAAACATATTCACGGTTGTTTCCCTCCTTTTTTCGAAACGCTATGTATCGATTGTCAATGTTCTTCTAAGTCTCCTTCCCTTGAAAGAAGCTTAGAAAAAAGCCCAACTACGCAGTTCGCAGTTGGGCGTTTGTGTTTGTTTAGTTCGTGCCGACTACGATCTCGACACGACGGTTTTTGGCACGGCCGTTTTCCGTATCATTGGAAGCAACCGGCTTGGTCTCGCCATGAGCGAATATTTGTACACGTTCCTCAGGGAACGACGTCCGCGCTTTCGCTTCGAACCATTTCTTCACGGCGAACGCTCGGCGCTCCGACAACGTTTGATTGTTGTCAGGGTTACCGATGTTATCCGTGTATCCATGCACTTCGACCTCCAAGCCACCGGAAACCGCGAGCTGCTTGAGGAGCTGCTCGAGAGTCTTTGACGCGCCGGGAGTGAACGTCGCTTTGCCGGTTTCGAACGTGATGTTATATGAACGTTTTCCAGTGACGTTCGTGATCGGGGCGTTTGTGAACTTTTGGGTTTCAACCTTCCCGACCGATCCACCTGCCTGCTTGACCGTTGCCGCAACACCATCGACATACGAGGTGTTGAGGATCTCACTCACAGGAGGATATACTGGAACATCCTTGGGATACTGCTGGACCACGATGTCCCCAAAGGTTTCGTAAGTCGCCTTGAAAAGGTTTGTGGACCCAGGTAAGCGTCCAAAGAGATGGAGATTATCTGCAAGTGTGTTCACCTTTGAACCGCCAAGATCTACAGAAAGACCTTGTGCATCCTTTTCGGTGACGCCCTTGAAGTACTTGACCCAATAGTCAGGTCCGGTGTTTGACTCGGCGTAGACGGCATCGCTGATTTCGGCAGCCTTGCGAAGCGCTTGCGCACTTGCTTGGACTGCTTGTCCACCTTCGAATGTGGCGGTGAGCATTCCCTCTACCAGAGGACGATTCTCGCTATTCCACTTTCGAATACCGATGATGGTATTGGGCATCTGGAACTTGTTTTCTTTTGTGGAGAGAATCGAGACGAGACCACCACGCTGCTGCGCGACGATCACGTCGCCGGGAGTCCAAGTGACCACACCGTTGATATAGACCTTTCGCTTTTGTCCGTTTCGTTTGCTATCGACCACTACTGGTCGTTCGATCGACTGGTTTGCAACGTAGAGCTGTGAAGCATGGATATAGCTATCTGCTGCTACCCAGTTCAAAGCGTTCGGGTCGTAGGTCGTGGGATCGGGGTTATTTCGAATGCCATTGAGTGCTGCCCAGGACATTGCGATGTTCCAGTCGCCATCTTTGAGGTATCCCGCAATAAGCGCACCCTTTGCGTTTTGTGGGTTGACCTTCCAAGCTGGCAACCCCATGAACTTGTCTTCGCCTCGGGAGTAACCAGCAGAGCCAATGACTTCCGCCACGTAGTCTGGTCCCAACTTTTTGAGCTGAGGGTTGATAGCTTGCAAGAACGAAGCTGCACCGTCACCCATGATGGCCACGTAGTGTGCGCCAGCGGATGGTTGCGGATTTCCATCGTACAATTGCTTGGCAAATGCGATCAAGTCGTTTTGCATTTGGCTGACATCATCCTGTCGCGTGAGTTTCAGGTTGACGCCATGTTTTTCCATCAGTGACCCTTGGGTCGTTTGTCCACCACCATTGGCAAGCATGAGACCCATCTGAGCATTCCATGCCCAGAGCAGGAAGCGGATTTGCGGTCCAGATACGTTCGCCGCACTGGAACCAGGTAAAGTAACTGCCACCTTCTGCGTCGGTGCCTGTTGGGCATCCTGCGCTTGGGGAAGCACCGCCTTCTTGGGAATGAGTGATTGCACACCCGGAACTGAGATGAGACCCTTCTCTGCAGCGAGGTACAACCCTCCCATCAGAAGAGCCGGGAATCCCAGAATCAGAACGAGTTTTGCCTGCTTTGTGAGAGACATCTTATGTTCTCCTTTCTCTCACTACTGAAGAAGCTGGTTATATGAATTACCCAGCGTCTTCTGTGCCATATTAGATTCTCCATCAGTTTGGAGACCTTCGGCACCAAGAAGGACATCAGCCTTCTTATTCCATTCATCGATGAGCTTAAGCCCATTCTGTTGCATGACGCCCTTTTCAAGGTCGTAGGAATTGATAATGGTCGAGGACGCATCCATGAATGTTTCAAGTTCCGCAAGCGACATCGCGCATTCGTTTTCAATCGCATCAAAGGTCTGATCAGCAATTTGATCATCTTCAGAACCGCGCAAAATACTCATAGCGCCACGGAGCACATTGCGTGCACCTCGTGCTGCTCCGAGTTCGCTCTCAGCATGGTCAATACGGAAATCGATATTTCGCGCCTTGCTTTGAGAAATCTCGAAGAGTTTTTTGACGGTCTGGAATGCCTCACTGATTTGTTTCTCCAAAGGAGAAAGACGCTCATTCGATTGCCTTAGCAATCCAACCCGTTCGAGTTGTTCACCGTAGGCTATTTTTTGTTGCTGCCGGTCGGCTTCCTTTGCCAGAGCGACTGCGCGCTCAAGTTCATCATTATTTTGTTTGATCTTTTTGCGAAGCTTTGTCAGCTCTGCGTAAAGAGCAGCAAGACTTTTTTCCATCTCTGCAAGTTTCTTGCCGATTCGTTCCTTGTAGGTCTTCAGAATGGAGATAGGATCAATCTTGATGAAAAATCCTGTGAGTCCACGCATTGCCATACGGTAGACATAGAAGACGAGCGTGCGAAGCTTGTCGTCCAAAATCATATAGAGGAGAGCTGCCAATGCAAGCCCTATAAGGCCAAGCGCGAGTATGTTCGCCGTGAGTGTCAGAAGGAAGGGCAATGCAAGGGACAAGCCCCAAATCGCTGCCCCACCCAACAGTGCCGCAAACAGCGCCCCGACTTTTCCTTCGGGTCTCTGCCAGAAAGATTTCTGAAAACCATGTTCCATGATCTACGCTCCTTTCACGTAGTTGTCGACCTTGGCGCGTTCCGCGGCAAGAGTCGACCTCACCTCATTAAGAGCAGCATCAGCTTTCATCTTGTTGATGGCAGCTTTATTCTGATCTTCTGAGATTTCCGCCTCCAGTGCAGTACGTTTCTTGCTTAGCTCAGAGAGCTTTGCTTGAAGCGTTTCAATCTGTTTCTGTGTACCATCGTGTTCGATGGTAAGGGCTTCCAAACTATTCTTTTTTACTCCAAGACTCGAACCTGTTTTCTCAGTAAGGGTAGCATCAATCAGTTTTCCTTCTTCTTCTAGAGAAGTAAGAAGAAGATCGATTCCATTGAGGATATCCTGTGGTTTTATGGCAGAAGTTGCCATTGCGGCCTTGTAGCGAGTTTCCTCGTCCGAAATAACCGGTGCAAGCTTAACAAGAGCTTCTTGAAATGCCTTGTACGGCGTTGCGGCTGCTTTTTGCAGAATATTTGCCCTGATACGTGCAACGAATTCAGGATCTGCTCCCGTCGTAGATTGCTGCACGGAAAAAACGGGGGTTACTACGGGTTGAGTAACAACAACCTTCGCCGGTGCTGTTTGTGGCTCTGATTTTGTTGATCCCTTTCCTTCGCCTTCAGGCTCAATCCAGAAATCTTTGACTCCTTTAAGGAGACCGCCAATACCCCCACCGTCTTTATCTACACTCTTATTGGCCATATGCGCCTCCTTTCAGTTGAAGTGCATGTTTTCAAGGTTCATTAACCTCGTAACACATTAGCAGATCTTTTTTGTTTTGTCAAGAGGGTGTTGTCCGTAAATTCTTGACAAATATAAGGATTTTTGATATAAAAATACTAGTACATTGATATGGAAGGAGGACATGAATCATGCCAATGCCTCAGAATCTCATTTTTGTGCGCCATGGTGAGTCCGAAGGGAACGTTGCAAATCACCTCTCAAAACGAGGTGATGATACGCTTTTTACTCCGGAATTCAAATCGCGGCACACGTCTCTTTGGAGGCTTACCGATAAAGGTCGGGGGCAGGCACAGATCGCCGGAGCGTGGATTAAAGAGAATATCGGATCTCAGTTTGCGAAGTATTACACGTCGGAATACATACGGACTATGGAAACGGCGGCTCTTTTGGGTCTTCCCCATGCAGAGTGGTTTTGCGAATTCTATCTTCGGGAACGAGATTGGGGCGATCTTGAAACAACGACGGCGCAAGAGAGAGAGACTCTTTTTGCCCGGGCAATGAAGAAACGTGAAACGCAACCGTTTCTCTGGACACCGCCAGGTGGTGAATCCATGGCATCGTTGTGCCTTCGCATTGATAGATTCCTGGATACGCTCCATCGAGAGTGTGACGATAAAAATGTCATTGTCGTCTGTCATGGCGAGGTAATGTGGGCATTTCGTGTACGCCTTGAGCGTATGTCTCAGGAAGAGTATCTTCTTCTGGATCGTTCAAAAGATCCGAAGGATCGTATCAATAATTGTCAGATTATCCAGTACAGTCGTATCAATCCTCGATCGGGGATGAGTCATTCATATCTTAACTGGATGCGATCTGTCTGCCCATCGGATACAACGCGTTCGCGGAATGAGTGGCAAGAGGTTATTCGCAAACAGTATTCGAACGAAGAACTTCTTGAGCGTGTTTCGCACGTTCAGCCGTTCGTAAAAACTCTGTAAGTAATTTCAAAAAATTACCCCGTATACACACATACGGGTTTTATTTTTCAAAAATGTTCGTAAGAGATTTTTCTACTCTTGGCGGCCATTCGATATCAAGCCTCCAACTGAATTCAAGAATTCTTTTCGTAATATCCTCCCGAATGGCATCGAGATAAAGAGATATTCGTTTCTTTATTTCATCTGGGAATGAATCAAAAAAAAGAATGGGTGATGTCCCAATATGTGGTGACATATACTGTTCTCGCTCTCTTGGTGTCATACCGTCATACGCGGCAAAAAAATGAACCATCTCTATATCAAATCCATGTAATGGTGATATAGCCATTCTCGTTACGGGGAAATTACGTTCAGTGTCAATCCTGTCAGAAAGTCCTCGTTCACGGAGCATGGCTTGTGCGATATGATTTTGAAGTTCTGTGTGGTAGAGAATGATGTCTTCATCTGTGTTCGTTTTAGAACTTTTTTGTAATATGTATTCGATGGTTTCTTTTATGGAATGTGCATCCTTTTTATCATGAGGGGAAAGAAGGATATAGAAGAGCCGAGATGTTCTCCCATTTGCGTCCGTGAATGGATGGATATAGGTGATAGCATTAAAGAGTGTTCGAGCGATCGCTTCTTGCGCCTGAGGGTGGTTGCTTGTTGAAAGTTTCTGTATTGCGGTACATACTTGTTGCATGAGCATTTTTCTTCGTTCAAGTGGAGGTGGTACCCATTCAATTTTCTGCGTATCGTATTCGACAACGCCGGTATGTTGATCAAACATTTCACGATTTTTTTGAGATGGTATGCCATTGAGTATACCGTTTATGCGTTTGGAGAATGAAACAAATTCCAAGTATGATAAAGATGTAAGTTTCTTTGTAAGAACGGTAGGATTAGAGAGTTCGTCTTCAGAAAATAATTTTGTAAGAAAACGAATGAGCGTAGAGATCCCCTTCTCCCGTTCGTCTTGCGGCTGTTCCGGATTTCTTTTCCATTCGGTGATCATATACGTATAGAGTCCCACTTGTTATTATGAATAGTCCATTTGCCATCATGATATAGAAGTTCACCTACCCGTGGTAGAGGCTTTGGTATATTCCCTATGCCCTTAGGTGGTGCAAGAAAGTCTGTGAACAATGGGATGCCATGCTTCTTTGCTTGTTCATATCCTAAATGGTTAGGAATATATTTTTCGGCGAGGTTGAGAATATCTATTTGCCAATGTTCCTCTATCCGAATTTCAAAGTTTTTTCTTATTCGTCGAAAGGCAGCTTCTTCTATTGTTTGACCAAAGTCACTGCCTCCTTGTGTTATTTGGTCAAAACGGATTTTTTCATATGTCTCGTATGTTGGATCAACTCCAGGATTATAAAAAGGTTTCAGTGCCTCGAGTAATTCCTTCTCTCCAAAAAGATGTCCGAGTAGATCCTTTTTTTGTTGATCTGTAAGCGTTTCAAAAAATAGATGAAAACTATCTAGATGTTTTGGAGCATATTTCCATAATACATCAATAAATTTTTCTGTAGGGAATATCTTATACGTCATTGTAAAGTTTTGTGTCCAACGTGCGGGAGTATTTAAACGTGATTCCCACGATGAATTGTGATCCTTAAACATTATTTTGATATAATCTTTCAGCCCATATCCACTCTCTGATCTTTGAATGAAACTTAGTAATACAAAAAAATTAGTCTTTGTGTTATTAATATTTTCGTCTGATAGGCTATTATAAAATTTTGTAAGTATCTTTTTCCCTTGAGAAGTGAGGTCATTTTTAGAGATTTTTTTAAACCATTCGAGCCATTGCTTTTTTGTAATGTCTTTATGCGCCTCGAGAGTTTTAAGAAGGTAATTTAAAGTAGGGGTATCTTGTTCTTCATTTGTCCTTTCTATACGAGAAAAAACATCATCGTTTTGTGCTTCTTTATATCCCTTGAGATGTGAACCAATGTCCTCAAGAAATTTTTTTCCGAATAATAAAGTGTCTAAAGATGTTGTTCCCCATAGTACCATCTTTAAATTTTGATAATAGTATTCTATAGTAGTGAAATGTCTCCATGCAATGCCTTTTGTCATTTCCACAAATTCGGCCGCATAAGCATCATCACTTTCTTTAGTTATTTTTTGTAAGGCATATCTGTTATATTTATATGCTTCTTTTCTTTGAAAATCAATAACACCCCTCTCACGTAAAATATTGATAATATCCGTATCTACTTTTGATATTTTTTTCATCATGTGGACGAATTCATCCGGCGGTGCTTTCCGGAGATGCTCTAGAAATTCAGCACGTTTTTCAAGCGATGCGGTTTGTAACATTTTTCGTAATTGATAATCCGCATATGATGTTGCATACGTCGTAAGAAAAGGCGCAAGCTTTGCGA